>MDTB01067791.1_pt1 | contig 18501 bp, 17 predicted proteins | sample 811161 | NCBI WGS metagenome assembly MDTB01 (sample SAMN05326650, study PRJNA326480) | marine metagenome | isolation source: seawater | place: Mediterranean Sea | collected 2009
TAAAAGAGTTCTAATATGAGAGCCATCAACGTCCGCGTCGGTCATTATTATGATTTTATCGTACCTTAAATTTTCTATATTAAAGTCTTTGGACCCTGTTCCTAATGCATTTATTAAGGTAACAATCTCGTTTGACGACATCATTTTCGCTAAAGCTTTAGTTGCATAGTCGTTTGCAGAGCCATTATTTTTTCCTGAAATATTTACAAATGTATTTAAAATTTTTCCTCTCAGCGGTAATACAGCCTGAAATTCTCTAACCCTGCCTTGTTTTGCAGATCCTCCAGCAGAATCTCCCTCAACAATGAAAAGTTCCGTTCCTTCTCTTTTTTGTATTTGACAATCCGCAAGTTTTCCCGGTAGCCCCGATAACTCAAAAGCACCTTTTCTTCTAACGCTATCTCTTGCCTTTCTAGCAACATCTCTCGCTATTGCTGCCTGAGTAATTTTTTCAAGCACACTTCGTGCAACACTCGGATTTTGATCGAACCAGGTTGAGACTTTCTCATTAATAATATTTTCAACTATTAGTCTTATTTCAGATGAAACAAGTTTATCTTTTGTTTGAGACGAAAATTTTGGATCAGGCATCTTTACTGATAATACTGCAGTAAGACCTTCTTTAATATCTTCACCAGAAATGTTTATTTTATTTTTTTTTGAATTATTTTTTTCAGACGCATATTTATTAATTACTCTAGTTAAAGCACTTCTAAAACCTAGTAGGTGTGTTCCACCATCTTTTTGAGGTATATTATTCGTAAATGGAAGGACCTCTTCTGAATAACTTGCATTCCACTCAAACGAGCATTCTACATTAACGTTATTTTTTTCTCCTGAAACAAATATTGGCTTTTTAAATACTTCTTTTTCATTTTTATTAATAAATATAGGTTTTTTTTGATTTATGAATTTAACAAATTCTAAAATACCCCCATCATACTTATTTATAAATTCTTTAGTTTTAGATCCCGTGTTGTCTATAAGTGTAATACTTATTCCTTTGTTTAAAAAGGCAAGTTCCCTCATTCTTTTTTGAAGAATTGAAGAACTAAATTTAATTGATGAAAAGATTTCTTTTGAGGGTAAAAAAGTTATTGTAGTTCCCTGTTTTTTTGTTTTTCCTACAGCCTTTAAAGGTTTAATTGAACTTCCATTTTTAAAATTTACAGAGAATTCTTTACCTTCTCTGAAAATATTTAATTCTAATCTTTCAGATAAAGCATTTACAACTGAAACACCTACACCATGAAGACCTCCGGAAACTTTGTAAGAATCGTGATCAAATTTACCTCCGGCATGAAGTTGTGTCATTATAACTTCTGCTGCGGAGATTTTTTCACCTTTGTGCATATCTACAGGAATGCCCCTTCCGTCATCTGTTACAGTAATTGTATTGTCTTTATTCATTAATATTAAAATATTTTTACAAAACCCGGCTAATGCTTCATCTATTGCATTATCAACTACTTCAAAGACCATATGGTGTAAGCCTGAGCCATCGTCAGTATCACCTATATACATTCCAGGTCTTTTTCTTACGGCGTCTAATCCTTTAAGGACTTTGATTGACTCTGCTCCGTAACTGTTATTGTTTTTTTGTGTTAAATTTTTAGACATTTTTTTGATTAGTTTTATAACTATATCATTTTTTTCTCTTTATATGAAATTTGTTTATATAATTAGGCTGAATTATTGTTTAATTTCAACAGTTTTAGCTTGAATCAAAAAAAAAGAGTTAAAAATGTAAAAATTTAGATTTTCATTGGCATTATGACATAAAAACTATTCTTATCAGAATTGTCATTAACTAAAACTGGAGAAGTTGAGTCTTTTAATTTTATTCTTATATTAGAGTCTTCAATCTCTGAAGCGATATCAATCAAATATTTAGAATTAAAACTAATTATAAGATCTTCAGAGTCATAATTAGCCTTAATTGTTTCATTGCCCTCCCCAGAATTAGTACTGGTTACTGATAATTTTATATTATCCTTGCTTATTTCTAATTTCAAACCCTCTTTTCTGTCTAGAGATACGGTTGTAACTCTCTCAACAGATTCTATAAAATCTTTTGATAAAACAGTCAAATTTTTACTATTGTCAGTTGGAACAACCTTTCTATAGTCAGGAAATTTTCCGTCTATAACTTTTGAAATTAATTTTATTTTTCCTAATGAAAATTGTATTTTGTTTTCACTGGTTTGTATCTTTAAATTTTGATTTGACTCTTGAAGCAAAGTACAAAGTTGAAAAACTGTTTTTTTTGGTAAAATTATAGAATTAAAATTTTCTCCTTTTTGAATTTCTATACTGCTCGATGATAACCTATGACTATCAGTTGCAACACCAGTCAGAAAAGTTTTGTCTTGTGTTTCAGTTATATGAAGAAAAATACCATTTAAATAATGTCTTGTATCATCACTTGAAATAGATATTTTCGTTTTATTTAACAAAGACAAAAATTTAGACGATGTAAAAGATAATTCACCGCTATTAAATTTATCAGAAAAATTAGGAAAATTATCTGAAGGTAAACAATTTAATGTAAAATCGGAACTTTCAGATTGTAAGCTAAGTTTATTTTCACTAGTTAATTCAAATCTTAGTTCAGAGTTTGCCGAAACCTTCCTAAGAATGTCGTATAAAATAGTAGCTGAAGTTGTTGTGCTTCCCTCAGTATTTATCTTGATTTCTTCAATTTCATCATAAAAAACTAAATCGAGGTCTGTAGCTACAACTACCAATTTATTTTGTTTTGCTTGCAGCAATACATTAGATAATATTGGTAATGTATTTTTTTTCTCAATTACTCCCTGTGCAAGATTTAAAGACTTTAGAAGTACATCTCTTTTTATAAGAAATTCCATATTTTAATCCTCTAGTAACAAAGATTTAATATGACCAATATTTTTTTTCATTTCTTCATCTTTTTCAGAAAGCCTCGTAATAGTTTTTACAGCGTGGATTACGGTTGTGTGATCTCGATTCGCAAATCTTCTACCTATTTCTGGTAATGACCTTGTAGTCAATTTTTTTGAAAGATACATTGCAATTTGTCTCGGCCTTGCTAAAGGTCTAGAACGTCTTTGAGAAAGCATTTCAGCTAAAGAAATATTATAATAATTTGAAACTTTATTTTGAATTTTATCTACTGTTATTATTTTAGTTTGATTAAAAACATCTTTTAAAATATTTTTACAATCACTTATAGATAGATCTTTTTTATGTATTCGGCTAAAAGCTATTACTCTATTTAACACACCTACTAGTTCTCTAATATTTGTTTTACTTTCATTAGCAATAAAATTTATTACTTCTTCGCTAATATTGCATTTTTCTTTAAATTGATTTTCTATATCGCTGAGTCTTTTTTTTATAATTTTATACTTAAGGTCAAAACCAGGTGTGTCTATGTCAACTATTAAACCTCCTGCTAATCTTGATTTAATTCTCTCCTGTACTCTATCTAACTTCATTGGCGATCGATCTGCAGAAATTACTATTTGTGAACTTTTATCGATCAAACTATTAAATGTATGGAAGAACTCTTCCTGAAGTCCTTCTTTACCCCTAATAAATTGAATATCATCAATAATAAACACGGATGATTTTCTAAAGAAATCTTTAAAATTGACCATGTCATTTTTTTTGATTGATTTAATAAAGTGATACATAAATCTTTCTGCTGATATAAACATGACATTGTTTTCTTCTTGGAGTTCTAGTCCTATAGCATTCAGTAAATGGGTTTTTCCTAATCCGACACCACCATAGATATATAAAGGGTTATATCTAGAGAGTTGCTGGCATATTTTTTTTGAGGAGTTTAGTGCTATTTCATTACTTGAGCCTTCAATAAAATTTTCAAAGTTTAAGTTTGGATTAAGCCGATTATAATTAAGAATAGAATCTTTTATCTCCGTGACTTTATTTAAGTCTTCAATTTTTGAAGTTGAGTTTTTTTCTTCAAATATTTTAAACTCAATTCTATTCAAGCTTAATTTGAAACTTTTTACTTGCTCAAGAATTTTATCTAGATATCTAGAGACAATCCAATCTCTTATGAACCTAGTTGGTACACTCAAAACTAGATGGTCATTAAACTCTTTTAATAAAGAAATATCTTTAAGCCAACTATTGTAAATCTCACTTCCAAATGTTTTTTTTAAAGAATTTTGAATTTCATTCCATTCCAAAGTTTTTTCTTCTTCAGAAACAAAGGTGGGTTTAGATTTTAAAGATTTTTTATCCATGTAATTATTTTTTATGAAAATATTTTTTATTTACAATAATCAATTTTTTCAAGAACTATTTTTAAAATAATTAAAATAAATGGAGTTAGGTTGTATTCTAAATTTTTTTAGGTTGTATTCTAAATTTATTTAGGTTGTATTTTTTTTAACGACAAAAAAATTTTTAATAAATAAAAAATAGTACAACCTGATTGTCTTAAATACTATATTTAGTTAAAAAAAAAATAAAATTGAAAAAAAAATTTTTATTTCGTTGTTACAAACAACTTTTAATTGATTAAAACTAACAATTGAAATTTTTTAGTCTAAAATCTTTTTGAAATTTTTGAAATTTTTCGGGAAGCGGTTTTTTTGTTTACAGCTCCAGATTTAGCAACCTGCATGAGAATTGACTGAAATTTTGGAAAAAAGTCCTTTATTTTTTTTTTATCTCCTTTTTTTATCAATTCTTCCATCTGTTTGATAGCTGATCTATACTTACTTTTTCTAAGTCTATTGACAGAGGTTTGGCTTTTAACTCTACGAACTCTTCTTATAGCTGACTTTGTATTTGGCATAATTTTATCTTGGTATATATGCGTTAAATATGAGGGTCAACTTCTTATTTTTGGCAACTACTGCAATAAAACGAAGATCGATTGGAAATAAAAATTTTTTTTACAATTCCAATACATTTAGGTCTCAAACATTTTTTTCCCTCTCTAGAATACACTTTAAAAGATTGTTGATATTTTCCATTTTGACCATTGGCATCATTAAAATCTTTTATTGAAGATCCTCCATTTTTAATAGATTTGATTAAGATTTTTTTTGTAAACTTTACAATTTTTTTTAATTGAAGGTTATTGATTTTTTTAAATCTCTTTTTTGGACTTAACCCGCATAGAAAAAGTAGCTCATTTACATAAATGTTGCCCAATCCTGATACAAACTTTTGGTCCATAAGTAAGTTTTTTATACTTCGGTTTGGCCTTTTTTCAATAAATTTTTTAAAATATATAAAATTAAATTTTTTAGATAGAGGTTCGGGTCCTAATTTAGATAAATGGGAGTCTTTAGTGTAATTTTTTAATAAAAGTATTTTTAAAAAACCAAATTTACGAATATCATTATAAATCAATTTTTTATTTTCATTAAAATAAAAGATTAAATGATTATGTTTTTCATCATTTGTTTTAATTTCATAATAAAAACTTGTTTTTTTTTTTATTTTGTTAGGTCCTTCAAAAAAGAACTTTCCTGTCATGCCTAGATGAGCGAGTATTAAATATTTATTTTTCAAAAATATCAATAAATACTTTGACCTTCTTTCAATGGAAATAATTTTATTATTTTTAATTTGATTGAATTTTTTTTTATCTAGCTTATATCTCAGTTTATTAGTTAATATTTCGACCTTTTTTATAGTCAAATTGCTAATATTATTTCTCAAGGACCTTTTAACAACTTCAACTTCTGGTAATTCTGGCATATAATTTATTAATGAACTCTTATTTTCAAGATAAAACAAAATTAGTCAACGATGTTTTTAGTGAAGTGCATAAAAAATATGACTTTATGAATGATGTTATGTCTTTGGGTACCCATCGTATCTGGAAAAAAAGACTAATAGATTGGATGAATCCACAAGACTCTGATTGTCTTATAGATGTTGCTTCAGGTACTGGTGATTTGGCAAAAATGTTTTCAAAGAAAAATAATGATGTTAACTATATTGCTTGTATAGAACCTAATCAAGATATGTTTAAAATAGGTAAAGATAAATTAAAATTTTACAAAAATATTAAATGGCATCTTTCTTATGCAGAAAAACTTCCTTTTAAAGATAATACTTTTGATTTTTATACAATAAGTTACGGAATAAGAAATGTTACGGACATAAATTTATGTCTAAAAGAGGCTTATAGAGTTCTTAAAACCGGTGGAAGATTTATGTGTCTTGAATTCTCAAAAGTAGAAAATGAACTTTTAAATAAAATTTATAAAGAATATTCCAAAATAATACCACTAATAGGCAAATATATTGTAGGTAATGCTACGCCGTATAATTATTTGGTAAACAGTATTGATAAATTTTACAATCAATACGAACTTAAAAAAATCATAGAAAATAATGGATTTTCTGAAGTTGAATTTAGAAATTTATCTAACGGCATTTCTGCTATACACTCTGGTTGGAAAATCTAAAAATGTTCAAACAAGTTTATCAACTATTTAAAATAGCAAGAAAATTGGGTTGTTCTGGAGCAATTGATACGATTAATGAGATTTATAAGATACCATTAATTATTAAAATCTTCTTTGATTTAATTTCACTAGGTTCTGAGAAGAAAATTATCAATAATTCAAAAAATCCAGGTGAAAAATTATGCGATGCCCTTGAGGGAATGGGTACTACTTTTATCAAATTAGGACAATTTTTAGCAACAAGACCAGACATTATAGGAGAAAAGTTGAGTAATGATCTAGTTAAATTACAAGATAAACTTCCAGCATTTGACGTTCTGCAGGCAAGACAAATTATTAAAAAAGAACTGGGAGATGATCAATTTAAAAAAATTACAAATATAAGCAATCCTATTGCCGCAGCATCTATTGCACAAGTTCATATCGCAAAAATTAAACTGAACGATGAAGAGAAAGAAGTTGCTATAAAAATTTTAAGACCAGACATAGAGAGATTATTTAATGAGGAGTTAGATGCTCTTATGTTGCTTGCTTATATTATAGAGAATGCTTTTAAAAAAGCCAAAAGGTTAAAACTTTTAGAAGTTGTGCATTTGTTAAGAGAAATTACAAATATCGAAATGGATCTAAGATTTGAAGCTGCTGCTGCAAATGAGTTATATGAGAATACAAAAAATGATAAAGGGTTTAATGTTCCAAAAATATATTGGAATTTCACTTCAAAAAAGATTTTAACCTTGGATAAAGTCAATGGAATTTCAATAAGGGAGCAAAAAATAATAGAGGACTCTGGTGTTAACCTAAAATTTCTAGCAGAAAATCTTATACAACATTTTTTAAAACAAGCTGTAAGAGATGGTTTTTTTCATGGTGATATGCACCAAGGAAATTTATTTGTTGATAAAGAAGGAAATATCGTACCTGTAGATTTTGGTATTATGGGTAGATTAGATATAAATAATAGAAGATATTTAGCAGAAATACTTTATGGTTTCATACAGAGGGATTATACAAAAGTAGCTGAAGTTCATTTTGAAGCAGGTTTGGTTCCCAAAGAAGCCTCTAAAGAGGAGTTTGCTCAAGCATTAAGATCTGTGGGAGAACCCATTTTTGGCCAATCAATAAAAGATATATCTGGTGGAAATCTACTAGCTCAACTTTTTGAAATTACTGAAAAATTTAATATGGCTACTCAAACTCCTCTTTTGTTGCTTCAAAAAACAATGGTAGTAGTTGAAGGAGTAGCCAGAAAATTATATCCAGAAACTAACATTTGGGAAGTTTCAAGACCAATTTTAGAAGATTGGATCAAAAACTTAAAAGGTCCTAAAGCAAATATTGATAATGCGATTAATACCTCTGCAGAAATATTAAAAAGAATTCCTGATTTTCCAAAATTTATGGATAAAGCCAATTATGCTTTACAGTTAATAGCAGAGGGTAAACTTAATATAGGTGTGAAAAATAGTAAAAGTTTAGAAATAGAGCAAATGAAGTTAAAAAATTTAAGAAATAATATTTTAATTAGCTTTTTAGGTGTTGTAATCTTTGTTTTAGTAGTATTTTAATTAAACTAATGTCTTTAAAAAACAAAAAAATTCTAATTATTATCGGCGGAGGAATCTCTGCTTACAAGTCACTAGATTTAATAAGATTATTAAAAAAGAAAGATGTAAAAATAAAAACTGTATTGACAAAAAGTGGTAAAGAATTTGTAACACCACTATCTCTTGCTGCTTTGACTGGTTCTAAAGCCCATGAGGATATTTTTGATGCTAACAGTGAGTCAGAAATGGATCATATATCTCTCTCGAGATGGGCGGATATAATTTTAGTGATCCCAACAACTGCTAATTTAATGACTAAATTAACTATAGGTAAAGCAGAGGATCTAGCAACCACACTAATGCTTGCCTCAAATAAAGAAATTATTTTAGTGCCGGCCATGAATGTTCGAATGTGGCTGCATAAAGCTACACAAAAGAACTTTAAGACTCTTCTAGACTTTGGATATAATTTTATAGGGCCAGTGAGCGGTGAAATGGCATGCGGAGAGTATGGTGAAGGCAAAATGTCTAGTCCTCGTCAAATTTTTTCTTTTCTTGAAAAATATTTTAAGGATAGAAATTTAGTAAAAAAAAATAAAATTAGTGCCTTAGTAACAACTGGCCCCACAAAGGAATATTTAGATCCAGTAAGATTTATATCTAATGAGTCTAGTGGAAAACAAGGTTATGAGATAGCTTTAGCGTTATCTAAATTAGGTGTTAAAACTACTTTAATAGCAGGACCATCAAAAATCAATTTCTCCAAAGATATTAGAACAAAAAATGTAACCAGTGGAAGTGAAATGATGGATAAAGTAAAAAGTACTCTACCAGTAGATATAGCTATATGTGCTGCAGCCGTAGCAGATTTTAAACCAATTAAAAAAAATGATGAAAAAATTAAAAAAAAAAACAATAATTTCAACTCTATAAAATTACAAAAAAATGTAGATATTCTCGAATATCTAGGCAAAAATAATAAATTGAGACCTAAAATAGTGGTTGGTTTTTCTGCAGAAACTGAGAATTTAATTGAGAATTCCAAAAATAAACTTAAAGATAAATACTGTGATTTAATTATAGCTAATGACATATCCAAAAAAGATAGCGGCTTTAATGTTGACTACAATAAAGTTTCCATAATTGACAAATATGGAGAGGTCATATCGATTCAAAAAAATAAAAAAAGTTTTATTGCTTCAAAAATAGCAAAAAAAATATTAGAAAAATTTTTTATTGATGACAAAAATATCAATTAAACGATTGTCAGATAAAGCTCAGCTACCAGTTTATGAAACTAGTGGGGCGTCAGGCATGGACCTTGCTGCTTTAATAGATGAGGACATAATAATGACTCCGGGGGAAAGAGTTCTAGTACCAACAGGATTAGCTGTTTCCATTCCTAAAGGTTTTGAGATACAGATTAGGCCGAGATCTGGTCTTGCTGCTAAGAAAGGCGTAACCGTAATTAATACACCCGGAACCATAGATGCTGATTATAGAGGAGAAATAAAAATAATATTAGTAAACCTCAGTAAAGATAAATTTGTCATCGAGAATGGGCTTCGTATAGCTCAAATGGTAGTTTCACCGGTTGTTCAAGTAAAGCTTGAAGAAGTTGAGGAATTATCAGAAACTTCAAGAGGAAGTGATGGATTTGGTTCAACAGGCACAAAATAATAATAATGAAACTGTCAAATAATGATTTAGAACGATTTGCTAAACAAATTGTCTTAAAAGACTTTGGAACAATTGGCCAAAAAAAAATTTTTAGCTCAAAAGTTGCTATTGTTGGGATCGGAGGATTAGGTTGTCCTCTTGTACTTTATCTAGCAAATTCAGGAATTGGAAATATCGGCATTGTAGATAACGATAAAGTAGATTTATCAAATTTAAGTAGACAAATACTTTTTACAAATGATGATATTGGAAAATATAAAGTACTTAAAGCAAAAAAAATAATTAATAAAATTAATCCGAAAATTAAAGTGGTTGCTTATAAAAATAAAATAACAAAAACTAATATAAAAAGTATACTTAAAGAGTATGATATAATATGTGATGGGTCAGATAACTATGAAACAAGATATTTAATAAATGATTATTGTTTGAAATATAAAAAAGTTTTAATATCCGCAGCAATTAGTAAATTTGAAGGTCATGTTTTTAATTTTGATTTTAAAAAGAAAATTCCTTGCTTTAGATGTTTTATGCCTGAAGTACCAGACTTAGAAAATAATTGTGAAACAGATGGTGTTATTTCAACGTTACCAGGAATTGCTGGAACATTGCAAGCAAATGAAGTAATTAAAACTATTTTAAATGTTAAAAATGATCTTGTGGGTAAAATACTTGTTTTTAACTCTTTAAAATCAGAATTTAGAAAAATTAAACTAAATAAAAATATTGATTGTGTTAAAGAATGTTCAAAAAGATAATTATTATATTTTTGTGTTTATCTAATAATAATCTGGCCTCGGAGGAATATTTTTTAAGTCTTCGAAATGATAAAGTATATTTGCGTCAGGGCCCGTCATTCGCTCATCCAATTAAAATTATTTATAAAAAGAAATATCTTCCTGTTTTAATACAAGATGAATCTGGAAATTTTAGAAAAATTAGAGATCATGAAAATAATTCTGGATGGATACATCTCTCACAGTTATCAAAAAAAAAGTCAGCTATAATTATTGATGATAATTTGATGGTTTTTAAGCACCCTACTTTATATTCAAAACCACAAGTAATCTTAGAAAAAGGAAGATTGTGTCTAGTTATTAAATGTAAAAATGATTGGTGTAAAATTAAAGTAGACAAATATAACGGTTGGATAAAAAAAAATAGTCTTTGGGGAAGGATTTAAGTTAAGTCAAAACGATCTAAATTCATTACTTTTGACCATGCTGCAACAAAATCAGATGTAAACTTTTCTTTTGAGTCTTCACACGCGTACACTTCTGCTAATGCTCTTAATTGCGAGTTTGATCCAAATATAAGATCTACACGAGTACCTGTCCATTTTACTTTGTTAGTTTTTCTATCTCTTCCTTCAAAAAATTCCTCATCTTCGGAAGTTTCTTTCCAGGTAGTATTCATATCTATTAAATTTATGAAAAAATCATTAGTAAGGGTTTCTGGTCTCTTCGTAAATACTCCATGTTTAGAGTTATCATAGTTTGTATTAAGAACTCTAAGACCTCCAATTAATACTGTCAGCTCAGGTGCTGTCAATTTCATTAAATTAGCTCTATCTATGAGCATCTCTTCTGCGGAAATAGAGTATTTGCCTTTTGAATAATTCCTAAAACCATCTGCTCTTGGTTCTAATAATCCAAATGAATGTATGTCTGTTTGCTCTTGAAGAGCGTCCCCACGACCTGGTGAAAATGGGACCTCTATTTTTTTTCCAGCTTTTTTTGCAGCCTGCTCAATGCCAACGCACCCTCCAAGTACTATTAAGTCTGCTATCGAAACTGATTTCTTTTTTGAATTAAATTCTCTTTGAATTTTCTCATATGTTTTGATTACTTTTGAAAGTTCAGAAGGGTTATTAACTTCCCAATCTTTTTGTGGAGATAATCTTACTCTTGCACCATTAGCTCCACCTCTTTTATCTGAACCTCGAAAAGTGGAGGCTGATGCCCAGGCAGTAGTTACTAATTGCGAAATAGAAATTTTTGTTTTTTTTATTTTGTTTTTAAGAAATTTTATATCTTTATTTTTAAGTTTATATCTAGTTTTTTGAACGGGATCTTGCCAAATTAAAGTTTCTTTTGGAACGTCTGCACCTAAATAGCATGCTCTAGGTCCCATATCACGATGTGTAAGTTTAAACCAAGCTCTGGCAAAAGCATCAGCAAATTCATCTGGATTTTTATGAAAATTTTTAGATATTGGCCCATATTTAGGGTCCATTTTAAGAGATAAGTCAGTAGTCTGCATCATCGGTGGATGTTTTTTTGACGTATCATGGGCATCAGGAACCATTTTGATTGTCTGACCATTTTGTTTTGGAGTCCACTGGTGAGCACCGGCAGGACTTTTTGTTAACTCCCATTCGTGACCAAACAAACAGTCGTAATATCCCATGTCCCATTTTATAGGGTTTTGAGTCCACGCTCCCTCAATACCGCTACTAATGGTATCTACACCTTTTCCACTTTTGTAATTACTATTCCAACCAGTACTTTGTGCTTGAATTTTCGAGCCTTCAGGCTCAGGTCCTTTGTGTGACTCAGGGGCTGCTCCGTGTGATTTTCCGAAAGTATGGCCTCCTGCCACAAGAGCAACTGTTTCATAATCATTCATGGCCATACGGCCAAAAGTTTCTCTAATATCATGAGCAGCTAATAAGGGGTCTGGATTCGCATCTGGTCCTTGTGGATTTACATAAATTAAACCCATATGAGAAGCTCCTAAGGGCTGCTCTAAATCTCTTTTTCCACTGTAACGGTTTACACCTAACCATTCTTTTTCAGATCCCCAATAAATATCTTCTTCTGGTTCCCAAATATCTTCTCGACCTCCTCCGAAACCAAATGTTTTAAAATTCATGGATTCCAAAGCAACATTTCCTACTAATATGAATAAATCAGCCCATGAAATTTTTTTTCCATATTTTTTTTTTATAGGCCAAAGCAATAATCTTGCCTTATCTAAGTTAACGTTATCTGGCCAACTATTTAAAGGAGCAAATCTTTGATTTCCAGTTCCTGCTCCTCCTCGTCCATCAGCAGTCCTATAAGTTCCTGCGGCATGCCATGCTAACCGAATAAACAAAGGACCATAATGTCCATAATCAGCTGGCCACCAGTCTTGCGAGTCTGTCATTAGTTTTTTTAAGTCTTTTTTTAATGCCTTAAGATTTAATTTTTTAAACTCTTTTGCATAATTGTATTTATTTCCCATCGGATTTACTAGTACGGAGTGTTGGCTTAAAATTTTAAGATTTAAATTATTTGGCCACCAGTCTTTATTAGATGTACCCCGACCTGTAGGGAACTTAGGAGGTGTGCCGGCTCCGGTAAATGGACATTTGCTTTGTTCGCTCATAATTCTAATTTATAATTATTAAAAATTTATGTCAAGTAGTTTAGAATAGTTATAAACTAATGTGAATCATTCTCAACATTAATTATAACATCTATATCTTTTACAATTTTTCCTTTAGGTGCATTAGGAACATTTTTAATTTTAATTTCTCCTGGATTAATATCTATAAGTTCATTATTTTTTTCATCAAAAAAATGGTGATGAGGACCGGTATGGGTATCAAAGTAACTTTTGCTATTGCTTGTTAAAATTTCTTTTAGATGTCCAGCTTTTTTAAAAGAATGAACAGTATTATAGAACGTCGCTAGAGAGATCTTATAGTCATGAAATTTAGAATTAATAAATTTATCCAATTCCTCGACTGTAAAGTGAAAAGTTTTTTCTCTTTCAAATAAAAAACGGGCAATTCTAACCCTTTGTTTGGTCGGTCTTAGTCCAGATGTTCTTAATTTCTCTTTTATGGACAAATTTTTATGCATAAACCTTGATTTTGTTTATTTATAGCTTAAAATTATTCTAAACTATTTATATATAATAAATTAACTAAATCAAGTAAAAGTTAAACTTAAATTCATGCAAAAAAATAGCTACAATTACGATGAGTTAATAGATTGTGGAAAAGGAAAACTTTTTGGTGAGGGTAATGCAAAATTACCACTTCCTCCTATGTTAATGTTTGATAGAATTATTGAAATTAAAAAAGACACAGGAGAATTTAAAAAAGGATTTGTCAAAGCTGAATTAGATATTAAGGATAATCTTTGGTTCTTTGACTGTCACTTTCAAGGTGATCCTGTTATGCCTGGCTGTTTGGGATTGGATGCAATGTGGCAACTAGTTGGCTTTTATTTAGGATGGTCAGGAGAACCGGGTAAGGGGAGAGCTTTAGGAGTAAATTCAGTAAAATTTACTGGTGAAGTTCTTAAAAATATAAAAATGGCCACTTATGAAATTAATATGAAAAGAGTTTTAAAAAAGGAAGGAACATGTGTAGGATTAGCTAATGGAACGTTAAGTGCTGATGGAAAAATTATTTACAGAACAGAAAACCTTAAAGTAGGGCTATTTAAATCATGAAAAGAGTAGTAATAACAGGTCTTGGCATAGTATCTTGTCTTGGAAACAATCAAGAAGAAGTGTATCAATCACTTCTTAATTCTAAATCGGGAATTTCTTTTTGTGAAGAGTATAAGGAGCATAACTTAAAAAGTCATATTCATGGAAAACCCAATATTAAACTTCAAGATCATGTAGATCGAAAAACAATAAGATTTATGGGTTCTGGCTCAGCATATAATTATGTAGCTATGAAGGAAGCAATTAATGACTCTGGATTAGAAAATAAAGATATAAGTAATTTTACAACAGGAATAGTAATGGGCTCAGGTGGACCTTCAATAGAAAATGTTATTTTAGCAGCAGATAAAACTCGAGCAAAAACTCCAAAGCTTATGGGGCCATTTATTGTTCCTCGGACTATGGCTAGTACAGCTTCAGCGACTTTAGCAGTACCTTTTAAAATAAAAGGAGTGAATTATACCATGAGCTCTGCTTGTGCAACAAGTGGTCATTGTATTGGTAACTCAGTTGAGCTAATTCAATCTGGTAAACAAAAAGTTATGTTCGCAGGTGGAAGTGAGGAAATTCATTGGGCTATGACTGCTATGTTTGATGCAATGACTGCTTTATCTTCAAAATACAATGATGCCCCAGAAAAAGCTTCTAGAGCGTATGATAAAACTCGTGATGGTTTTGTGATTGCTGGAGGTGGAGGTGTTTTAGTACTTGAAGAATATGAACATGCAAAAGCTAGAGGGGCAAAAATCTATGCTGAAATTACCGGCTACGGAGCAACATCTGATGGTTATGATATGGTGGCTCCTTCAGGGGAAGGAGCAGTTAGATGTATGCAGATGGCGCTCAAAACTTCCAAAAATAAGTTAGATTACATCAATACTCATGGGACATCTACTCCAGTAGGTGATATCACTGAATTAAAGGCTGTGAGAGAGACCTTTAAAGATCAAATTCCAAAAATAAGTTCTACAAAATCTTTGTCTGGACACCCCTTAGGTGCTGCATCAGTTCATGAGGCTATTTATTGTTTAATAATGATGAAAAATAATTTTATAACAGGTTCAGCTAATATTAATCAAATGGATGAAGAAGCTAAAAAATTTCCAATAGTAACTAAAACTGAAAAAGGCGTAAATCTTAATGCTGTTATGTCTAATAGTTTTGGTTTTGGAGGAACAAACGCGACATTAATTTTTGAAAAAGTATAATTTATGAGCTTAATGAAAGGCAAAAAAGGTTTGATAATGGGAGTGGCTAATGAAAGATCTATAGCCTGGGGTATCTCACAAAAACTTGCTGAGGCTGGAGCCGAATTAGCATTTACTTATCTTGGTGAACCCCTAAAAAAAAGAGTTATACCACTTGCAGAAAAATTAAATTCAAAAAATACTTTTAGCTGTGATGTTGAAAAAAAGGATGAGGTCATTAAACTATTTGAAGATATAAAATCTCAATGGGGACAAATTGATTTTGTTGTACATGCAGTGGCGTTTTCGGATAAATCTGAATTGTCAGGTGAATATTTAAACACGACAAGAGAAAACTTTTTAAAAAGTATGTTAATTTCATGTTTTTCGTTCACAGAGGTATCTAAAGAAGCCTCAAAATTAATGAAAACAGGTGGTAGTATGATTACCTTAACATATGAGTCTAACAAAGCTATTCCTAACTATAACGTCATGGGAGTCTGTAAATCAGCCCTTGAAGCTAGTGTAAAGTATTTAGCTAGAGATTTAGGTGTAAAAGGAATTAGAGTTAATGCAATAAGCGCGGGACCTATTAAGACACTGGCTGCTTCAGCAATAGGTGATGCAAAATTTTTATACAAATGGAATGAAGATCATTCATTTTTAAAAAGAAATGTAGATATTCATGATGTCGGAAATTCAGCCCTATATCTATTGAGTGATTTAGCAGCTGGTGTTACTGGAGAAGTTCACTATGTAGATGCTGGATACAATAAAGTAGGAATGCCTGATCCTAAAAATATTTCTTAAGCGCTAGCTTGTTTCATTGATAGTTTTACTTTACCTCTATCAAATCCAACTACTTTAACGGATACCTCGTCGCCCTCTTTTACTACATCTCCAACTTTTTCTACTCTCTTTGCTGCAAGTTCTGAAATATGAACTAAACCATCCTGTTTACCAAGAAAATTTACAAAAGCACCAAACTCCATAATTTTAACCACCTTACCTTTGTAAATTTTACCTACCTCTGGTTTAGCTACTAAACTTTTAATAAACTCGATTGCTTTATTTCTAGATTCCTCATCTGGTGCGGCTACAGTAACCTCACCTGTATCTTTAACGTCTACTTTAGCTCCTGAAGTTTCAACGATTTCTCTAATCGTTGCACCGCCCTTTCCGATTACTGTTGCAATATCTTTTTTATCAACTTTTACAATTTCCATCTTAGGCGTATGCTTTGAAAATTCTTTTCTGGAGTCTTTTAAGGCTTTATTCATTTCTCCTAAAATATGTTCTCGTCCACCTTTTGCTTGTTCTAAAGCTTGCTCCATAATTTCAAAAGTGATTCCTGTTATTTTTATATCCATTTGAAGAGATGTAATTCCATTTTTAGTACCAGCTACTTTAAAATCCATATCTCCTAAATGATCTTCATCGCCTAAAATATCTGATAATACTGAAAAATTCTGACCTTCTTTTATTAAACCCATAGCAATACCAGCAACAGGTTCTTTAATTGGAACACCAGCATCCATGAGAGCGAGTGAAGTTCCACAAACAGTAGCCATCGAGGAAGAGCCATTAGACTCTGTAATTTCAGAAACTACTCTTAAAGTGTATGGAAAATTTTCAGCTTTTGGTAGAGACGAATTAATTGCTCTCCAAGCTAATTTACCATGACCAATTTCTCTTCTACCTGTTCCTATTCTGCCACATTCTCCAACAGAAAAAGGAGGAAAATTATAATGTAACATAAATCTGTTTCTCTGCATGCCGTTTAAACTTTCAACTCTTTGCTCATCATCGGACATGCCTAATGTAGTAACCACTAAAGCTTGAGTTTCTCCTCTTGTAAATAATGCTGATCCGTGTGTTCTTGGTAAAACACCAACCTCACACTTAATTTGTCTTACATCAGCAAGACCTCTACCATCTATTCTTTTTTTGTCTTTTAAAATTGCTGTTCTAACGATGTCTTTTTCAATTGATTTTAATTGAGCCATCGCTTGATTCTCAGTAATATTTTCATCTTCTGAAAACATTTCCTTACATTTTGTTTCTATTTCTGAAATAGCAGAGGATCTTTTCTTTTTATCTACTTCTTTAAATGCTTTTCTTAAATCTGCTTCCACTGCATCCGATATTTTCTTTTTAATATCAGAATTATCTATTTCAGCTACCTCCCATTTGGGTTTCCCAGCTTTTTTTGCAAGACTTTCTATTGCTTTGATCACCGGTACAAAACTTTCATGGCCAAACTTAACTGCATCAAGCATTATTTTTTCTGATAATCCAGATGTTTCTGACTCAACCATTAAAACAGCGTCTTTAGTTCCAGCTACAACTAAATCTAACTCGGAGTCTTCTAGTTCTTTTGGAGAAGGGTTTAGTAAATATTTACCATCTTTATAACCAACTCTGCTTGCTGCTATAGGACCTTGAAAAGGTAATCCTGAAATTGCTAAGGAAGCTGATGAAGCAATAATAGACAAGATATCTGCTTGATTCTCTCCGTCGTATGATAAAACTGTTGGAAGTAGTTGAACTTCATTTAAAAAGCTAGACGGAAATAATGGTCTTATAGGTCTGTCTATTAATCTTGAAATTAAAGTTTCTGCTTCCGTTGGTCTTGCTTCTCTTTTAAAATATCCACCAGGTATTTTTCCAGCAGCATAATATTTTTCTTGATAGTTTACAGATAAAGGAAAGTAATCCTGCCCATCCTTGAGATTTTTAGCTCCAACCACTGTTGCTATGACTACGGTTTCTCCACAAGTAGCAATGATCGCCCCGTCAGCCTGACGTGCTACTTTCCCTGTTTCGAGTGTGATTTTTTTACCATTAACTTCTACTTCTTCTTTATGAATTTTGAACATTATTTCCTTAAATTTAATTGTTTTAAAACTTTATTATACGAACTTGTATTTTTTCTTTTTAAATAACTTAAAAGTTTCTTTCTTTTATTTACAGATTTAGTTAAACCTACTGTAGAGTGTTTATCTTTCTTAGCTTTTTTAAAATGTTCTGCTAATCTTGTAATTTTATCTGTTAATAACCCAATTTGTACTTCTGCAGAACCCACGTCTTTATCGTGAATAGCTAATGATTTAATTGTATCTTTTTTTTTCTGTTTCATTTTCTTTATTTTTTTTAATCAATCTTTCTATTTTTTCAGCATATTCAAAGGAATTA
>MDTB01011014.1_pt1 | contig 18499 bp, 23 predicted proteins | sample 811161 | NCBI WGS metagenome assembly MDTB01 (sample SAMN05326650, study PRJNA326480) | marine metagenome | isolation source: seawater | place: Mediterranean Sea | collected 2009
TAGAAGACTAACTATTCACACTGGAACAAATATTCCAATTGGAAAATACAAATCTATGGGAATAGTTATGGATGGACCTTTTATAACACCAAATTTACTTTACATGAGTCAAAATGGTGCCCAACAACTTAATATAGGATTGTCACTTACCAATGCTAGTTTTTCAGGTGGATTGTATTTTAGAAACAATATATCTAACTCTGATGCAATTTTAATTGTTATTGGATATGAATCAAACGGATTACGACTTGGCTACAGCTATGATTACACTATTTCTGAATTAATGGGTGCTTCTGGAGGAGCACATGAAGTATCTTTAACTCTTCAAATGGCTTGTCGAACCAAAAGAAAAAAGTTAAAAGCTATTAAATGTCCAAAATTTTAATTTAATTAATTATTTAAATAATCTATAAAATGATAAAAATATATATTAAATCTAGAAAAAAAATTATGTCACTTATTATTTGCCTTTCAATCCTATCATCGTGTGGTAACAAGTATAAAAATATTTCTTCCACAACAGGCTGGAAAATAAATGAATCAAAAAATGGAGGTTTTGAAGCTGAATTAAATTTTAAAGAAGAAATTCCTCTTGGTATGGTATTTATTGAAGGAGGTTCCTTTACCATGGGTCAAACTGAAGAAGATATACTAAATGATAACAATGCTAATCCAAGAAAAGTTTCAGTCGCTTCTTTTTACATGGATGAAACAGAGGTTACAAATGTTGCTTACAGAGAATATCTTTTTTGGCTAAAAAGAATATATTTTGGTAGTTATCCAAATGTATATTGGAATGCTCTTCCAGATACAAATTCATGGAGAAGCGAGTTAGGTTTCAATGATCCACTAATTAATAATTACCTTAGACATGCCGGTTTCAGTCATTATCCAGTTGTTGGTGTTTCGTGGGATCAAGCTCAAGATTATTGCCTTTGGAGAACTGATAGAGTTAACGAATTAGCTTTAATTAAAGCTGGAGCTTTGAAACACAATACTGACCAAGTTGATGATATTTCATTTAATACTGAAACCTATCTTTCTGGACAATATACTGGTGAAACAAAAAAAGGTTACAAAGATCTTAGGAACACTAAAAATAAAAAAGGTAGAGTAGGAAATTTGTATGATGGAGTCATAATTGCAAACTACAGATTACCAACTGAAGCTGAATGGGAATTCGCTGCATGGGGAAATATTGGAAATTCAATTGAAGAAAATATTTCAGATGGAAGATATTATCCGTGGGATAGAAATTCTGTAAGAGATAATAGAAAGAAATTCCAAGGAGAGTTACTAGCAAATTTCAAGAGAGGTAGTGGAGATAATATGGGAATTTCAGGTTCACTTAATGACGCTGGAGCAAGAACTATGCAAGTTAGATCATTTCCTCCAAATGATTATGGACTATACGATATTGTTGGTAATGCCGCAGAATGGGTGCTTGATATATATAGACCCTCAACATCAAATCAAGATGATTTTATGCCATTTAGAGGAAATGTATATAAAGATAAGGCTAAAGATGAAGAAGGTTATTATCTAGAACCAGATTCACTTGGTCGATTACAAAAAGTTAAAGCTAAATCTGATAGTGAAAGAAGAAACTATAACAAAGCAGATAATTCAAGTTTTATGGATGGAGATTTAGAATCTAGTATTTATTATGATAAAGAAGGGACTGATGAACAATTAATGTATGATTATGGTAAATCAACACTCATAAACGACAATGTTCATGTTTATAAAGGTGGTTCATGGATGGACAGAGCATATTGGCTTAATCCTGGATCTAGAAGATTTTTGAATTCAAATATAGGTAAACCAAATATCGGTTTCAGATGTGTTAGAGATAGAATGGGATCTCAAAATTTAAATCCAAATCTAAAGAAAGCCAAAAATTAACTTGAAAATCACATCTTTATAAATTTTATAACATTTTAAATGTCTATTTACGATATTTTTAAAAAATATCCGAAAATTTCTACTGACTCTAGAAATATTAGTCAAAATTCAATTTTTTTTTCGTTAAAAGGTTCGAATTATGACGGAAATAATTTTGCGGCAAAAGCTCTTGAAAATGGTGCATCTTTCGCAGTAGTAGATAACGAAAAATATGTATTAAATGACAAATATATATTAGTAAAAGATTCACTAAAATCATTACAAAATCTTGCAACTGAGCATAGAAATAAATTAAAATGCAAAGTACTTGCTATTACTGGTTCTAATGGTAAAACTACCACTAAAGAACTTTGTAAATCAGTTTTGTCAAAAAAATTTCGTGTCGTATCAACTTTTGGAAACTTGAACAACCATATTGGTGTCCCTTTAAGTATTTTAAAAATAAAACAAAATACTGAAATAGCAATAATTGAGATAGGAGCAAGTAGTCTTGGAGAAATTAGTTATTTATGTAAAATTGCAAAACCAAATTTTGGTGTAATTACAAATATTGGAAAAGCTCATATATCTGGATTTGGTTCTATAGATGGGGTTATTAAAGGTAAAACTGAATTATATAAATATCTAAATGATAATGAAGGTATTATATTTATTAATTATAAAAACAAAATATTAATGAATAATTTACCAAAAAATTCAAAAAAAATTTTATACGGAGATGATAAAAACTTACAGTTTAATATAAGCCTTTATAAATGTAATCCATTCCTATCTGTTATTTATAAAAATATTATCATAAATACTAAGATTATAGGTGAATATAATTTTGAAAATATTGCATTAGCAATTACAATTGGAGAATATTTTGAAATTGATTTATTGAAAATTAAAATTGCACTTGAAAACTACAAACCAAAAAATTAATAGATCTGAATTTATTTATAAAAATTCAAATAAAGTTATTTTAGATGCTTATAATGCAAATCCAACAAGTGTTATAAAAGCTATTGAAAATTTAAAAAACTTTAATGAACAAAAAATCATAATAATTTTAGGAGATATGAACGAATTAGGAGAAAATTCTGAAAATGAACATTTAAATATTATTAATACTTGTCTAAAAATTAAAATTTCGAATTTAATTTTAGTTGGTAAGATTTTTAATAAAGTTAATTTTACTAATTATAAAAGTTTCAAAAGTATCAGTGAACTCAAGAATTATCTTACTTTCAATAAAGAAGAAAATACTTTATACTTAATAAAAGGATCGAGATCTATAAAACTAGAAGAAATTTTAGGATATTTATAATTCATTAAAAAAATTCTTAAAACTAAAATTATTAAAATTTGACGAGCTCATGAATATAAATTTACTATCATGTGATTTTTGATTCAATAAATTAAATAACAATTCCTTTTTCGTTCTAATAACTATAAGATTATCCTTACAAAAACAATCTATTATGAATTTATTACTCAATATTTCCATATTTCTTTTAATTACTTTTTCTTCATCATAAAAAATATATGCAAAATCAAAATCCTTCATTGAATTTTTGTATTGTTTTAAAAAGATTCTATTTAAACTACTAAAGGTCGATAATTCAAGTATCCCTATGTTTATTGAATTATTAAACTGTTCTCTAAAAGCTGATGCTGTAGCATATACTTTAGATGGAGAATGAGCAAAATCTTTATAAACACATATATTTTTTTTTTTAAAAACTTTTTGCATTCTATTATTAGATCCCTTGAAATCTTTAATATGGTGAAAAAAATCAATTTCAGAAATACCTAATTTTTTTGATATATTAAGCGCACCCATCAAATTTAACAAGTTATGTTTCCCAAATATATTAAGTTTAACTTTTTTATTTTTAAAAAATAAATATGTAATTTCTTTTTTTATAAGATATTTAGGAGTTTTATATGGTTCAATTTCAAAATTATGGTTTTCAGATATTAAATTTGTAAGATATTTATCATGAAAATTGAAGGTTAAATATCCATTTTTTTTTTATGAGACTTAATAAAGTACTAAACTGATTAATATAATCTTGGAATGTTTTATATACATTAATATGATCCCACGATATTCCGCTAATTAGAGCATAATTTGGTTTATATACATGGAACTTTGGAATTTTATCAACTACTGAAGATGGATATTCATCACCTTCAATAATAATTATTGGAGAATCTGATAATTTAACAGATGTTTCTAAACCATCATATTTTGAACCAACAAGATAATCAAAATCAAAATTAAGTTTTTTTAAGATAAAAATTAACATTGATGTTATTGTTGTTTTTCCATGACTCCCCGCTATTACAACTCTTAATTTATTTTTTGAAAAATTATAAATAAACTCTGGGTAAGACAGTATTTTTAGACCTATTTTCTTTGATTTAACTAACTCAATATTTGTTTTTTTTGCATGCATTCCAAGAATTATAAAATCTAAATTCTCATGAATGTTAGATTCATAGTATCCAATTTTCTTAGGTAATAATCCGGTATTTAATAAATTTGATCTTGAAGGCTCATAAATTTGATCATCTGATCCAGAAATATTGTGACCTTGTCTATATAGAGCTATTGCAAGATTGTGCATTACTGCCCCACCAATAGATATAAAATGTATTTTCATATTAATACTATATTATTTTGAATTAAATAAATACATGACAATAGAATGAGGTAAGGTAATTACAGAAATTATTATTATGGCCAACAGAGGTATTGATATTGGTAAATAATAATAATAACTTAAAAGTATTAAAATTACAGATGAGAAACAACTTATGATTGAGTATGGTAACATGAGTAATATAAATTTATTATAATTAAAACTACTATCATATTTTTTAAAAAAAATATATTGTGATTCCATAGATGGCAATGAGTGAAGAATAATAAAAAATAAAGTAAAACAAATTATTAAAGGAAAAATATAGGAAGTAATATGAACAAGCAAAAGAAAAAATATTTCAGAAAATAAAATTTCCAAAGTAAAAAACCTTTGTTTTAGATTATAATAAAAATATAAAAAAACAATGATATTACTTGAAATAAATACATATTCAATAAATTTTAAATTTAAAAAAAAATATTCTGGATAATTATACAATTTAATATAAGTAATCAATTCATTGTAATTATAGTATACCTGACTAATAATTATTGATAAACCCCAGAATACATAAAATACGAATTTATGTTTATTATTATTAAAATTTATTTTATTAAATTGAGTTTCTCCAAAATGAAAAGAAGAATTTAAAATAAAAAAAATAAAACAAAATACTGGTAAAATGTACCATAAAACTAAATAGAAAAAAATAGACCCTAAATAATAAGAATAAAATTTAAATGTATTGATTGAGTCATTTTTAAATGAAATTTTGTGATCTAAAGTTCCATGTGGTAGACCAATAAATAAAATTGAAATAGAACTACACACCAATTGAAATTCAACAGATAAATAAGAATAAAGTTGAAATAAATTAGCAAAAATTAAAGAAAAAATTAAATAAATAAATAGATAAATATTCATAAAAAAAAAGAGCAGGATTAACCTGCTCTTTAATATTTAAATTGTCAAATAATTATTTAGACTCAGACACGGCTATGTTGTATACAACTAAGCCAAAACCTATTTTATTTATAGCATCAGCTATATTATAAAAAAGATCTACTTTGTCGGAAGTCCAACCTAAAGCAACATTTAACCATCCACCATCCATACACATGTAACCAATTGGATAAATTGCCCAACCAACAAGAACGAACCAAGCTAACGCTCTAACACCTCTCTTAACAGTGTCTGATTTGCTTGCTTCAGCCAAAGCAGCAACTTCTCCCATCCATACTGCATGAACAACATAGAGGTAACCAATAGTAGCTAGAACACCCCAAGTGACAGAATGGGTAGTGGAACCATCTGCATAAGCTTCACCAATATAACCACAAACTAACATCCATGTTGAGAAGAATACTAACTTCCATAATAAACTCTTAGTTGCACCAGCAACTTTAGTGATTAAATAAAACTCTACGCACATAAGAGGTACTGTAAGAATCCAGTCAACATATCTATAGGCAGTAGGATTTTCTCCAGTAGCCATATAGTAATCTCTCATGTAATAGTAGTGAACAGCAGCAATACCAGTGATCAAAGCAGAAACTGTCAATGATAATTGCCATTTTTTGTCAACTGAGTTTCTTTCAGCGAAAAAGAAAACTGCAGATGCTAACATAGCCATATATCCTATAAAGAATGTAAAGCCAGTAGCATCAGTTGGAATACTAAGTGCATTTAAAAACATAATCTTTTTTTTTGTTAATAATTGAGGCAAATTTATGTATAATTTTCTAAAATCAAAATTATACACTTAAATTGTATTAACAATTTTATTAATAATTATGTCAATCAGCTTCTGGATAAGGTATTTGATACCAATCACAAAGTCTAAAATTATTAATTGAATCATTCAATTTTAACTGATATCCATAGCCAGGTTCTAGCTGACCTATTCCATTAAATTGAAATTCAGGTAAATATGCATTTCCTTGATTATCTTTAACTATGATCACTTTAGATAAGTAATCTGATAAAACATCTAATAAATTCTTAGCTTCTGGACATCCATAACCAAACATATTCCATCCCTCATTTAAGGCTATAGAGAAATACCATACTTGAAATAATTCTGAAATTTGATTATACTCATATTCCAAACAATTTGGATAAAAATCTAGTTGTGATTCAAATTGAGAAGGATAGTTGTTAACACACTCAATTGGATTACCATAAACTGAAAGAGAGGTTAAAGATTCAGGAATATTAGGTAATACAGATAAATTATTGTTTTGAATCATTAAAGTTTGCATACTTGAAGGTATTTCTTGGATACTTGAAATCTGATTATTTTGAACTAGAACTTGAATAATGTTATTCGGAAAGTTAGGTAAGTCCTGAAGATTATTACTTGCACAAAGAAAATATTTTAAACTATCTGGAAAACTAATTTCTTCTAAATCATTAAAACACAATTTCAAAGATTCAATATGATTGGGCATACCTATGATATCAGTGATTGAATTACTTCTTGCATCTAAATATATCATATTTTCCGTAAAATGATGAAGTGAGGTTATATTATTTGACCTACAACTTAGGTGTATTAAACTTTCAGGTAAGCCGTGTAAATCGTCTAAATTATTATTATTGACATATAAATATTCTAAATTTGAAAAATACTCTAAACCTTCTATTTGATATATCCCCAAATTATCCAAATTAAGGGACGTTATTTGATTGGATATAGAAGTATCTAACATATTGTCGATAAATATACCTGGATAATTTTGATTTAAATAATCATACAAAATAGAATCCTGAATTATCAAACTATTTGAGGATTGAAAGTTGTTATTTTGGTTGTCTAAATTATCAAGAACTTGGAATAATGAATCGAGCTCTAAAAGTACTTCCATTGGATAGTCTGTACAATTTGGAAAAATAGTCATTATTGAATCAATTTGATTTTGAACATATTCGTAAGAATTTGGAATAAAAAATTCGTTGAAGTCGACTTGAGAAGTGTCATATTGGCATGATCCATCATCGTTCAGTGCATCTTGACTATAGTTTAAGGCTAGCTGATCCGTACATCCTAAATTTTCACATTTTCCGATGTAAAGATTATCATATGTTCCATCAAAACCAAAATCTTCAGGTGCATTTCTGTAATGATCATTAACGAAAGATAAAATACTCTCATAATCAAAATTGTTATTTAAATACGTCCATTCCCAAGACAAAACAGCTATATTAGATGGTAAGTCAGGATATGGTGAAAGAATAAATCTAAAGTCTCCACCATCATCTTCAGGAATAGAACAAGCAAATGCTCTTAAAGAGTCAATTATGTTCAGATCTACACATGGATGATAAAGAAAGGTTATTCCACCATGTTCCATATTATGCAGATATCTTTGTGGAGGCATATATTCGTATTCTCCCCATCTTCCCCACATCGATCTGTGAGGTCCACTTGAAGGAGGATTTTGATCATAACATAGACCAATTGGATTATTGATATGACTCGCTCCTGAACTTTGAAGAAAGGATACTTGAGGTGAATTGACAATGTTATATGCCTGACCGTTACAATTAAAATCAATAATATCGTCAATTGATTCTTCACAGATAAAATAACAAGAGGAATCGCTAAAAACTGCTGATGAATTAAAATTAAGTGCTAAACTATCTATACAACCATAAAAATCTTGTGAAAATGACTTAAGTGGTAAAATAGATATTAAAAAAATTATTCTTTTCATATTATTTATTTTTAACAAAAATACAAAAATTTGTATAACTTTTGAATAAAAAAAATATACAAAGTTTAATTTATAAATAATTTTTATTTTTACAAGTAAAAAATTACAATGAACACAATTTCTAAATATATCATAGTACTAGGATTATTTTTAATAATATTTGGGTTATTTTTTAATTTTTTTTATGATAAATTTAGCTGGATTGGAAAATTACCAGGAGATATTATAATAAATAAGAAATATGTTAAGATATATTTTCCAGTTACATCTATGATAATCTTGAGTATAATTTTAAGTATTATAATTAATCAGTTAGACAGATAAATAATCATCTTAAAGAGTCACTCCAAGCTGGTATTAATATCCAAGAGATAAGATATATTAATGCTCCTGGTCCCAAGATAGCAAGAGTAAGCATTAATATTCTAATAATTAAGGGGTCTAAATCAAAATAGACAGAAAAACCTGAACAAACACCAGCTACTTTTCCATTATTTGGGAATCTATATATTTTTTTTGCCATGAGTAAATATAAAAAAAAAGCTTCGTATCTCTACGAAGCTTTAATTAAAAAATTGAATTACTAAAATCCATAACTGATTGTTAATTGAATATTTGGTAAAAGGCTAGGAACTAGATTATCCTCTATAGCATCCATTCTTTCATGATTATCAGATGTTCCATGAACAGGCATAACTTCTCCACCACTTGTGTATAAATAACCCAATTCAAAACCAAATTGAATACCTTTGACATTTCCAGTCCTTGCTGCAAAGCCAAGGTATCCTACTGGATTTTCATTATAATCAGCACTGTACTCTTCATGTGTTCCATCATCTGAATGAATTTCGAGATCATTTTCAATACTACCAATTCCTAATCCAAAATTAACGCAAAACCAATTTGCATTATCAAATGGTCTATGAGTTAAAAACATTCCCATCCAAGACGAAGTAGATTTCCACATTTCTACATCTCCTAAAGCGTTATCATCAGGAATAAATCCATCTGGGACATCTGTTTCAGGAGCCCCACCAATACCAAGATTTAGAGAAGTTTTTGAATTGAAATTGTGAGTTAGATTTAAACCAAAGCCGAACGGACTAATTCCAATACCAGCTCCATAAGACGCAAATTCCTTTTTTGTTTTTTGAGCTAAAATAGCTGGCAAAGAAATTAACATACAAATTACATAAATGAGTATTTTTTTCATTTTTAAATATTTTAATTAAACTAATTTATTAACGAAACAAAAATAATATAATCAATATCTTTAAAATTTGTATCTTAAAATACTTATTAACATATTTATTCTTTTGAATTATCAAAAATTATGACAGAAAATATTAAAATTATCAAGTTTAAAACTAAATACAAGCAAGAATTTTTAAATTTAAACAAAGCATGGCTAGAAGAAGAAAATTTTAAAATTGAACAATCTGACTTTGATGATCTTCTCAATCCAGAAAAAAATATAATTCAAAGAGGTGGTGAAATATTTCTGGCAAAAAAAGAATTAGAAATAATTGGGACTGTAGCATTGATTCCATCATTTGATAAATTAGAATTAGCTAAAATGACAGTTAAAAGAAAATACAGAGGACTTGGAATATCTAAAAAATTGATGAAAAAATGTCTTTCATTTGCAAAAGAAAAAAAAATTAAAGAAATTTTTTTAGTATCAAATAGCAAATTATCTGTAGCAAGAAAGCTATACGAAAAATTTAAATTTAAAGAAATAGCTTTAGACTCAAATAAATACAAAAGAGGAAATATAAAAATGATCTTAAAGATCTGATTCTTTGGAAGAATCTAATTCAGGATCTTGGTCATTTAACTTTTGTTGTTCATAATTTTGTTTACTTATCATCCAGATTAATCCAAATAAATATGATATGACAATTATTAAACCAACAATAAACATTAATTTATTTTCCATATTTAGTCTTTTTTATAATAGTCGCTTCTTCTTTGACGAATACAAATTGCAAGTGCAAGAATAGATGGGACCCAAATACCTACAAAAATACCTTCTAGTTGATTACCAGTAAACCAGAGTGATACAGAATATAAAAATGATAAAAAAGCTAAGATAATGGGGTAATAAATTTCAATTATTTTTTTCATAAGTTATGTAATTAAATTAGTACAATTAAATTTACAAAATTTTTAAGGATCTACTATCAAATCCAAATTATCAATTAATCTTTTTATCAAAATTGAAATTATACGTTTATTTATTTTACTTGAGTATTTTAAATAAAAAAGGAATTCATTACTGGATAATAAACCAATTATTAATCCTATAAAAGTAAATCTTATTTTTTTATCTTTCAAGAGTATATTTTCGATATATTTTTTTTTTTCATTTTCTGATAAAGTAGAAAATGAAGACTTGTAAGTTCTACAAACATTTTTAAATTTCAATAATATAACTTCATTTTGAAACTTAATTATAGGTCTAAGCACTTTATTTTGAAAATGCTCAATTCCAGAAGATTCTTGATCTAAAGTTTTAACTTCAAAAGTTTTCCTTAATTTTAGAATATTTGTTGATCTTGACACAAAAAACTATTTAAATAAAAAAATCAAAGAAATAGTTACTCTTGGTCTGGAGCAACAGCCATCATGACACCTGTAGCATCTCCATAATCACCTCCATAAACAATCTTTCCATTTTCATCAAATCCAAAATAATGATAAAATAAAACCTCAAATTCTTTACCAGTTGCTGTATTTTTCCCTGACCAAGTTCCATAAGACCTTACGCTTCCATTAAGTTTATTGGTCTCGGAATCAACACCTGATAAGAAGTTTGTTGGATTGTAAGTAATATTTTCCATTGCAACATGCCATTTATTTATATAATTTACTAAATCGGATTTATTAGTCATAAGTGGTTGACCATAGAAACAACCTTGCCATTTAACGCTATTAGATATCATAGCTGATATTTTTTCTAAATCTTCTGTTTCCCATAATTTAAACCATTGTTTAACAATTTCGACATTTGAATCAAATGAAGGGTTAACACTAAGATTTGCATTTTGATTACAAGAAAAAAAACTTATTACAGTAATTACAAGAAATAATTTTTTCATTTTTTTTAATATTTAAATTAATAATTTTTATTGTGATGAAGGAGATACAAATTATTACGCCAATGATCAATTTAGTAATAAAATTGACTAAAATAGTTTACTTTTATTTAACTTCACTTTCATTTGGAAGATTACCTGAAAGTACAAAATATATTGGAAGTAAAGGTAGAATTGCTAGAAGAATATGCCCATACATAGCCTCATTTGGTGCAAAATCATATTTTGTCACTATATAAGCTCCAAAAAAATTTATAATTGAAAAGCAAGTCATTATTTTAATACCAGCAGATTTAGCTAATTTACTAGTTGAATCAACATTTAGTTTAATTGGAATAGACAATATAACTTGAATACCCCAGAGTGAAGCTAAAGCAAGGTGAATATCCTCAAAAGTTTTATTAAATAGTAATAGTTGATCAAATACCACCATTAATCCAAATATAAAATAACCGTAATAAAAAATAATTCTTTTTTTCTTGATAACTCCATAAATTGGGAGTAAAAGACAAACCAGAGATATGATAATTTTAATGTTCATTTTTTATTTTGCAAATTAATCAACTAAACTTATTCAAAATGATAAAATTTTAAAACTTATTAACATTTTTCAATGTAAATAAAAATTAATCTTTGTTTTAACAATTTAAAATTAAATATTTAAAAGTATCAAAATAGATATTTTAATACAGCTATATTGGTAAGTATTTATTTTCCACAATTTTTATTGACACTGTATGCGTAATCTGTAATTATCCATTTATTATTTTTCTTCATAAGAAAAAACATATTATTACCACAATGAGAAAACTCGTTGTCTATAAAGAATTCATAGGGTAACCAAACTGATGATATAAAACCATCAGTATTAATTATTGGTTCGTAATATTTTTCAAAATATTTTGCTTTAGATTTTTTTAAAAAACTAAAATCACTTTTATTTTTTTCAAAAAAAGAAGAATCCTTAGAAATACTATATTTTGTCCTATATGCTGAATTATCAATGACTTTATTGACTATAGTTAGATCTTTTTTATTTATAATATTTATAAAACTATCAATAACTGAGACTATATCTAATTTATCTTTAAAATGAATATTAGATTGTTTTTCATTAGAACTATTACAGGAAAGGATAATAATTAAACCAAAAAGTATTTTTTTCATTTATTTTTTTTTGAGAATTTCTATTAAAAATTGAATTTTAAATGTTGAATATATATATGTTATTTTTTTTAAAGTAAATTTAATTATTTAAATAATAATTGTAAATAAAAATTTTAGTTAATTAGAAATTTTGAGATTGAAAATTATAAATAATTAAACTTAAAACTTCCAAAAAAAAATTAGTAATAAATTGACAATTAGGGTAACTAAAGTTAAAATAATGGTTGAAAGATGTAAAATTATCCAAAAATCAATATTACCGTTATCAATTAATTCATTCATGTAAGGTGTCAAAATTAAACACATAACCATTGATATAATTGAAATAATTTGAAATAAAAAGTTTTTTTTGAAATTCACTTCATTATAAAAATTGAATACAATTGAAATTAATGACAATATTAAAATAACAATAAAAAATTTTGGCCATAATATTCTCAAAAGAATACTTGCATCTGATGTATTCAGATATTTATTTATCAGTGGAGCTATTAAAATTGATTGATAAATAATAACTGAACAAATAGCTGTGCTTATGAATATAGGTATATTTTTTTTAAACAATTTTTTGATATTTAGATATGATATTAAAGAAATTTACAAATAAATTTATAAAAATAATTTACTGAGTTAATTCATTTTATTTGAAAAAAATAGAAACAAAAAGTTTTAAAATGAAAATCCAATCCCTAAATTGAATACTACTCCACTTAAAAAAAAATCAGGAACTTGTTCCAAAATTGTAATCATAAAAGTTGACGAGGGATCTATATATCTTACTTCAACTATTGGATCATTTATTACCAGACAATAGCCAAGTTCAGGTCTTATAAAAAATTTGTTTCCAATTTTTATTCCTATTTTAAAATTTAATGAACTAATATTTGTTTCACCTTCTCCAACTCCTAAATGATAATCTTGATATGTACCCTTAAATTTTGTAGATGAAACACTTAAATGGGTATACCCTCCCTTATTTGAATTTTTACTTAAATAATAATTACTTCCTAACTCAACAAATGTAAATTTATAATCAATTTGATTTTCAATGGAACTTAAAGATGAAAAATCAATAGTTGGAGCAAACTTTTGATTCATCAGTTTAGTAACATATTCAAGATTTATACCTATTAAATTTTGTTGTCCCATATTTAAACTAATTCTAAATGGTCTTTCTTGAGAAAATAAATTTGAAACTAAACCAAATAATATTATTGTAAAGTAAAATTTTTTCATACTGATATTTTTTTCATGGACAAAATACCAAAATTAAATCAATAGTTTTAAAAAAATTTTGATTAAACATTTAAAATATATACTAAATTAATTTTTTTGTTCTAATTTTATGATTGAATTTCACATTTACAATAAACTAAATTCTAATGTTAGATTTAAAAAAATTAAATACAAAATTTAATAAAATGGAAATTGATGATACCGTAAATTGGGCATTATCGATTGCAAAAAAACCTTTAATAACTACTAACTTTAGCCCATTTTCTGCATCAATTCTTCATGCTGTAGTGAAAAAATCTCCAAAAATTGATGTAATATGGATAGATACTGGTTACAATACAAATTCAACATATAAATATGCATTAAATCTTATTGAAAAATTGAAACTCAACATTCATATTTATGTACCAAAACAATCAGTTGCATTAAGAAATATTTTAATGGGAGTTCCATCAGTTGATGACCCAAAACATAAACTTTTCACTGAACAAGTAAAACTAGAACCATTTAGACGTGCCATGAAAATACATAAACCTGATTTATGGTTTACAAATTTAAGAAAAGGTCAAACTGAATTTAGAAATAGTATTGATATTTTATCATATTCCAAAGATGGTATTTTAAAAGTTAGTCCATTTTATAGATACTCAGACAATGATTTAAATAATTACTTAAAGATTAATAATTTACCCAATGAGAAAAAGTATTATGATCCAACTAAACAAGTTTCAAATAGAGAATGTGGAATTCATATTTAATTATTAATCTTTATAAAAGTTAAGAAAAATGATTAAAAAATATTTAGGAATTACAGGTTTTTTAATTTTTTTTATTGGAGTTTCAATCTGTTGTTACAGCAAATTTTACTATGATGATGATCTTGAACCAATTTGGTTAATTTCTTTTTTAATTTGGATAACTACCCATACATTGAGCAATGAATTAAATAAAAAAATACAGAAAAAATGGTTGACGAGATCTATTATAGGATTAAGTTCATTAATGTTGATTACTATGATATATGTTTACTTTATTGCATGTATTTGAACAAAAATTATTTATTTATTAATTTTAAATATTTGATAATAATTAATCTAAAATTAAACCAATTAAGATATTATAATAAAATATTAACAACTTTACTCTTTAAATTAAAATTGACTTGAAAAATTATTTTAAATGAATAAAAACATATCAATTATCATAATATTGTTACAATCTATAATTATTGGTTTAATAATTGGATACTTTTTTAACTAATGATTACATTAATATATAATTTTGAAATAATTTTGACTACTTACTAACGAAACCATTCTACTTTCTTATGTAATTTTTTGCTAATAAAATTCTTCTCATTCTTAAAATCTAAAGAACCTAAATAGAATAATCCTAAACATCTTTCATCAATATTTAGTAAAAGGAAAGTGTTTAAATTTTCTATAAATTTAGGTGTACTCCAATATCCACCAATTTTTGAACCAACACATGAAATCCAAATATTTTGAACTGCCATTGCTGTTGCTGCAATTTCCTCCCACTCAGGTAAAAGACGGGAATTTTTTTTCATACAAATACATATTATATGACTAGATTTTTTAAAATTCTCTCTAAGTTTATTTTTTTTTATTTCTGAAATTTTATGAATTTTAAAAATTTCTTTTAACAATCTAATTTTAGAATTTTCAGAGAAAATTTTAAAAAACCAAGGTTGGGTCATCTTATGAGATGGAGCAAAATTAGCATTATCTATTAATTCTAAAACTAATTTTTCATCGATAAGCTTTCCATTAAATTTGTTCGGATAAATTGATTGACGCGCTTTGATAGAATTTGATATTCTTTTACTAATCATTTTATTTAAATATTTTTTTTGTGAAGATAAATTTAAAAATTTGATAACCTCAGTAAAAAAATTTCTTTTCTACTTTTCCATTATCATATATGTAAAATAATAAAATTCCATTCCTGTTCTCTTTACGTTCAATACCGAATATATCAATAATTTTTATTATTTTAGAAGTGTCATAATCTATTTCCTTTACAGTCAAATCATCATCATAATCTAACTCATCACATTCCTCATCATTATCTATATCATTGATACAATTACCATCACAATCGTAGTAAATCTGAGGATAAATACAATAACCTTCATCTGTTGCACTTAAGTCATAATTACAAGCATTTAGGTCAGTACAACCTATAACTTCTAATTCATTACAAACTAGATCTTCGTCAATATCATTAATACAAACTCCATCACAATCATAATATTCTTGGGCATATAAGCACGCACCAAAACTCGGAGATAGAACAGTTCCACTATAATTAGCTTCAGAATCATAGTTACAAGCATTTAGGTCAGTACAGCCGTATATAACTGTATCTTCGTCACAAAAATGATAGTAATAACTATTGAGAATTGTTGAGTTTGAATCTAAATAAATAGCATTTGTAATATATTCATTTGAATCTATATTAAATATAATTTTAGAAACTAATTGTTCATTTGAACAGTAAGATGAGCCAAACTGTATATCTGAATAATTAACAATTTCTCCCATATTATCACTGGAATTAAAAGTTAACTCTACCTGATCATCCTCTATCCAATTGTAAAAAAGATGCATTTCCATGTGATTAGAATCAAAAATGATTAAAGAATCTGGACTAGAACTCCCCAAAATATAATTATATATTTTTTTAATTTGAACATCCGATATTTTACCATTTTCATTATACTGAAAATTCATACTATCTTGAACCAGATAACCATTATTTAAAGGAGGACCTGTATGAAAAGTTGAATAGTCACTGATGTTGGTATAATTAACTAGTCTTCCCAAAGAATCAAACTGAAAAATTGAATTATCTAATGAATCCGATTGAAAAGATGATATTACAATATTATTTTTGATTACCTCACATATTTGATTATTATTTGACCATTCAAAATCATAATAATTTTGTTGTAAAGAAGCCCCATAACCCTCTGTCGATTGAAACGATTCTATCAAATTATTTTGATCGTATGAAAAAATAGAAGAATATTCATTTATCATTCCATATAAAAGAAAACTATCTACAACTCCAAAATCAGTAAACTGAAAATCTAAACCCCAAAAAAAAGAACCATTCATCATATTATGTGGAGAGATCCAGTAGTTTGGATAAAAAATAATTTGCTCATTTAGTGTATCAAAAGTCGGAACTCCAGGGCCAACTGATTGGATAGCGCAATCATAATTTGTTATTGCAACCCCCTTAACTTGACAATTTAAATTAACTTTGGGAGCGAAAACATTTGTTCTGTTAAATTGAATAGGTGATGGTAAACCATTAAATATACCATATTGAGAATTAGGAAACTCTTCTAATTGACTGTAATATAGTTTTTGACCAAATAAAGCAAGAGGTAAAAATAAAATAAATAAAAAAAATTGTACTTTCATTTCTGTTAAACTAAATAAATAATTTATAAATTTTCCTAAGATAAAATATAATAAATTAATGAAAAAATTATTAGCATTAATTCAAATTTTAATAACTTAAAATTATTTTTTTTATGAAGAATAATATACCACCTCCAATAATCACCTTAATCTTTGCCATACTAATTTACTTATCTAAACCTTTTTTTCCTGTATTAATTTTTAATAACTCAAATCTTATTAGTCTATTTTTTTTGATTTCAGGAATAATAATAATTACAATATCATTTAAATTATTTAAACGAAAAAAAACTACAATTAATCCAATTAAGATAGAAAAGGCGTCTTCATTAGTTACTAGTGGTATTTTTAAATACTCCAGAAATCCAATGTATTTTGGGATGGTACTTATTTTGATTTCAACTGCTACTAAATTTAATTTCTATGGAGGTATTCTAATGATCGTAATTTTTGTTTTTTATATAACATATTTTCAAATTTTACCGGAAGAAAAAGCGATGTTAAAATTATTTGGAAAAGATTTCATCAACTATAAAAACAAAACTAGAAGGTGGTTTTAATTAATCTTTAATGGCTCTATTGAAAACTTAATTATTTGATATCACATATACACAAAGTTTTATTTGAATTAAAAAATTCATATTAATTTGTATAAATTCTTATTAGAAAATATTTTCAGTAAAAACTTATTTTTTTCTTAATTAAGATCTCATGACAAATACTTAATAATAATTTTTAGAAATTCTTATAAATTAAACTATTTTATTCTTTTTATAACTTTTCCATTTTTATAAATATAGAACAAAATCATCCCCTCTTCATGTTTTATTTTTTCACGACCAAAAATATCAACCATTTTAATCAAATGGGACTGTTCATTTGTGATTTCATTTAGATCTATGTTTTCTAAACACTCTAAGCAGCATTGACCATCAAGTTCAACCCATTCACCATAACAAGGATCACCCATTTGCTCAGCACAATCTATCACAATTTCTAAAAATTGACCGTCTGATAAACATTCACCTAAATCACAGGGATCATTTGGATTTTCCCATAAACCTATGGTTAAGATTTCAATCCCAGATGATGAAATACATGATATAGAGTCTGATTGAAAATTACATTCCCAATTCAATATACTTGAAATTCCAAATTGATCAGTCCATGAGGTCACACCAGATGCTTGTGCAACACATGAATTACTGTATTGAATTCCGTCGCAACCTGTAACAGGATCCCAAAGTGTAATACAGATGGCTGTTGGATTTATCCATTCTGGATTTATA
>MDTB01178384.1_pt1 | contig 18497 bp, 19 predicted proteins | sample 811161 | NCBI WGS metagenome assembly MDTB01 (sample SAMN05326650, study PRJNA326480) | marine metagenome | isolation source: seawater | place: Mediterranean Sea | collected 2009
ATTAAAGGGATTTTTAATAATTCTTGAAAATCATCTTCATTTGGAAAAAAATCAGTTGCTATAAATTGGGGGTTTCCTTCCGTTTTAGTGTGAAAGGTATACGCATCATTAATTTCGCGTTTATCTTTAGCTGTAATAAAAACATCGGGAAAATGCTTTACGAAATAGACTTCTAAATCATCTTTTTCACACAAAAATGGAAGTAAATACCTGATTAGTTTAAAAGATTCATCATCTTCATCTTCTATAGATATTGGTTTTCCATTATCTAAGGGTATAATCTCAATAAATTGTTTTCCTCCACCATATTGCCTTCTACGTTTTCTAGAAGTTCTACGATTTCGTTTCTTTTTTGATTTACTGCGCATTTTGCGTTGTCTTTTAGAATACTTAATTTTCGTTTTCTTTACATTTTTTATATATCGTTTTTTTAAGGTTGAGGTCATACTATATAATTAGTAAATATTTTTACAATGTAAAAAGTATAAAATACAAAATTTAAAGAAGTTTTAAAGTAAAATCAAGTAAACTTACTCCTTCTGCTCCGTAACTATTATTTAGGAAACATGATGGTTTTTTAAATTCTTCATGTTGACAGTTGAAATCTTCAATTAATAACCTATTTGTTTTATCCAAGGTTTTTAAACCTAATTTATCCTCAATATAACTATCGCTCAAAACTATATCAAGTGGCATAGGTTTATTAAGATCACCTTCTGAAATGTTATAAAATTCAAATTTGGCACTTTGTAAAGGCACAACAACTTTATCTACATCCGACCAAATTAAAGCAAAGTTATCTAAATTTATCATATTTTGGCGATATAAATTAAACTCAGTGTGATTTTTCTCATTATTCAAGTAAACAAGAAAATCATTAAAATCTAAATATTCGGAGTATTTATAGGGATTTTTCCAGTATTCAAGATTTCTAAGTTTTGGCCACTCAATATAAATACCCATATGTGGTGTTCCATATGTAATTAAACTATGAACTAAATTAATTTTATCAGAATATCTTTCTACATAACATCTAGCAAGTAATCCACCTTGACTTACACCAATTAAATTAATTTTCCCTTCTATAGATAATTTATCTATATTTTCCGATAATATACTACATTGCTTATTCATATTCATAAAAATACTATCAATCTTACCATTACCTATTTCAATATTATAAACCGTTGCTCCATTAGTTTCCAAGGCATTTTTAAAAATATCTAAATCTTTAGTGTCACCTCCAATTCCATGGATTAATATTGTAGGGAAGAGAATGTTTATCATATGTTGTTTCTTATTATAAAATAGCAAATGGTTCTTATATGATTAAATTATTCAATAAATAACTATGTGCGTCCGGAAAAATCAATATTTTTCTAAAAAATTAATAAATGGAAGATGGAAATTTAGCGATTCTTGTAGACGCAAAAACGGAATACACTAAGCAATTAGTGAATATTCTGTCGCCGTTTATATATAATGGTATTAAAACTATTTATATAGAGGCAAAGGAGGAATGTTTTGAACGCGATGAAATGGAAGATACACTCAGAATTTTCCAGAAACGTTTGAGCGATATTCCAAAATGGAATCAAGAAGTAATTGACCAGGAATATGAAAATGTAATTGTTGGTTCTAAATGTGATTGGTTGGAAGACCTTATTATGGCAGTATTTGTAAGTCATACCAGAATTTTAACTTCAATAAATTTTAACAAAAGTAAAAATAAAGTTAATTTAAAAATTCCTAAGGTAGACCATTTTATACACCAGTGTTATATCGAGGTTGCTCGATGTTTTTGGAAAAACCCGTATCTTTTTGATGACACAATAAATAAATATGAATTCCAGCGCAACCGTCGTGAAGCTGAAAAATTAATTGAGAATCAAATTCACGAAACTATTAGGCGTCAGTTACCAGTCAAAAACATTTTGCGAGAATATTTAGGTAATGAATATAAAGAGGTCGATGATGGAGAAGAAGATATAGAAAATGATACAAATTACAATGATAATTTAAGAAAACTAGTTAAAGCTGAAATTGAAAGTTGTTCTAAAGAAAAATTAGATAAATTTAATATTGATGCCGATGAAGAAGACCAGGGAGATAACGATGAAATTGAAAAATCGAATACCAAATCTGAAGAAACTATTTTAGAAGAAAATAAGTCTGAACAGGTTACCGAAGAAGTTAATGACTCAAGTTCAAAGAAACCAGAAAACGAATCTAAAACTTCTGATGTTGACCCTGATACTGTTAAATCCGATACTGCTACTGTTAAATCCGATACTGCTACTGTTAAATCCGATACTACTACTGTTAAATCCGATACTACTACTGCTAAATCCGATACTACTACTGCTGAACCCAAGACTGTTGAATCTGAACTGGGTTCCGCTAAACCCGAAAAAATACCAGAAGAAAACACCTCGACCCCATCACCAGTAGTAGTTGAGGAAAATGATGATGGCGCTATGAGTGATAATGAAATTGAAAATAAAGAGGTTACTGAAATAATAGATAAAGAGGTTGAAAAACTCAGTCTTGATCAAATAGATACTGGTTTAAAAGTGGAAGAGTTAAATTTTGATTTTGATGATTTATCTGAACTTGAAGAAGTTTATCAAGACGCGCCAAAGTTATCCTCAATAGAACCAACAATTATAGAACCAATTACTATTACTTCAAAAGAGGAAATTCAGAGTTCAAATAATGAAAAGACTGAACTTAATTTAGGAATTACAGATATTCCCACTGAACAAAATATAAAATTGGAAGTTAAAGAACCAGAACCAGCAATTAAAACTATTATAATTGATACAAAGAAAGGGTCAAATGCAGCAGCAAATAAAATAGTAAACGATGATAATAACCTTGAAATAAATGATTTTGAAGACGATGAGGGAAGTGATAGTGACGATGAAAATTCAAAGTTAAAACAGAAAGTTTATAATAGATATTCAAAACAACGCGATTATAGTTTCTTTAATTAAATAGTTTAAACTATTTATCATTAATTAAGTATCGTTTCTTTTTCGTTTTTTTTCTCTCCTAAAAATTTATAAATGAATTATTTAGAATATTTACGTCAACCACATTACTTAGCCGCGTTATGTGCCGTTGTTTCCATTGTTTTAGCGTTTGCTGAATCTAAGTTTTCAAAACAAAAATATGAATCAAAGTATTATTTAAAAGTAGCCGTAATTGTATTTTTAAATGTTTATGTCGTTCTTCAACTATTAAAGAATAACTATATTCAAGTTGATGGAATTACACTTGGACAAAAAGGAGGTAGTTTAACTTCAACCCCATCTTCAGTGGTTGAAAGTTCAATTAACCCATCAAATTATGTAAGTGTTGATACTGGAAACCCTAATTTTTAAATTATTAATTAAATTTAGTTAAATAACTTTAACAAAAATAATAAAATATATGTTTAAATTAATGGATATTAATTCTTTATTGATAAATAGTGATACCAATTATATAGTAGGTGTTATAGTAATTTTATTCTCGGCGAAGTTACTTAATGATAAAAACAAACCAGGATTAATTTCTCGTAGGTCTCAGAGAGTTATTATGGTTCAGAATATATTTTTCCTAACAGCTATAGTAGTAATAGCAAATATTAATATAGTATTAGGTGTAATTTTAGGAATACTTTATTTAAGCATGAATATGTAATTTTTTAAAATTTGTAGATAAATTCTGACTTTGGAATTTCACTTTCTTCAACAATAAACTCCTCCCAAATCTTTTTATTTAATTGACTTTTTGGTTGTGCTGATTTTACATTTCTGGCAATAATTTTATATAAATCAAAATCTTCCTCTAGTTCTGAAAGATTATTGCCATATCTATCAGTCATCCATAGATTTAATAGATTTTTAATATCGTCATATTGTTCATCGCAATATTCAAAACGTTCAATTATTGTAGTAGCAAATCTTGATAAATCAAAACTCATGTTTGGTTTAATTTTACAATGTTTTAATGTGCTATTGCTATTAGGATAGGTGTATTGACCCCAGGCGTCTTCATTTTTCATAAAAACATCACTAAAATAAATTTTATTTCCTACTTTAAATGTTGCCCTTCCGAAATCAATTATTTTTGATATCTTGTTAAATGTAGGTATTCTGAAAAATTTATTACCAAACTTGTAATATAAGTATTCCTTTTCAGTTTTCTTAAACATAATATTACTTGAATGTAGATCGTTATGAACAAACAAAAAATGTTTCTGACCAACAGCCAATCCGAAACAAATTTGAAATAAAATCGATTTCCATTCTGTTGGAGTTATCTTTTTGTTAATAGCGTTGTCAATATAGTTATCAAGAGTTCCATCAAGGGATTCAATGAAATTAAATTGAACTGGAAAATTTGGAATTTTGGCATATTTTAATGCTTCCGAACTAGTTGAAGAGTCAGATATATCCGAAAATGAGCAATCGGAATCTAATATTTTTATATCGTTATTTATCTCATCTCTAATCAACGTTTCAATATCAATTATTGATTCATCGCCTTCTTCAGTTTCGTCTATGTCCTCCCATATACCATCTTCTCTTTTTCCATCTGACCCAGTCTCGGAAGCATTATCTACATCAACATCAGAATTACTATTAGCATCGGCATCAACATCGACAACAACATCGACAACAACATCAACATCTACATCAACATCAGAATTACTATTAGCATCAGAATTACTATTAGCATCAACATCAGAATTACTATTAGCATCAACATCGGCATCAACATCAACATCGACATCAGCATTACTATTAACATCGGCATCAGCATTACTATTAACATCGACATCAGCATTACTATTAACATCAGAATTATCTACATCAGCATTATCTATATCAGAATTATCTACATCAACATCGACATCACTATCATTTAAACTAATATCAATTGTCGAATCGATAATATCATTTAATACGTCATCGACATTATCTACTTCTATAATACATTCTTCATTTAGTAAATCTTCGTTAACAAGTGGTTCTTGTTCTATTTTAGCATCTTCTAATGAGAATGAATCACCTAACATATGTATAAAATCCTCATCGTCTTTTAAATCATCATAGTCTTCACTTATATCTATTTTAAATTCCTTCATTATACCACTATAAGTTCCATAAAATATAGGAAAAGTAGGACACTTTCCTGTTTCGCTTAACCGACTTCCCAAATATGAGAAAAACACATCAATATAAGCGCTATTATTAGGATTATTAATTTTTTGAATAGTGTCTTGATAATATGAATTTGGAAGAATAGTTGACGCTAATCTATATTCATTAGTTAAATAATGGGTAACATTTAATAAAGGCAATGTTTTTACAAAAATTTCTATATTCTTTTCCTCATTAGTAGTAACATCTTTCATAAGACATGTTATAAAATTTTTAACATAACTATCGTCAATCTTGTGGTCTTTCTTTTCTAAAATATCAAGTAATCTAAATCGTGTTTTTAAAGTGAAATCACATTTACTTCCATTATAAAAATTAAAGTAGTTTTCTAATATAGGAAAATACGATTGTAAGTTTGTAGTTCCTAAAAGTTCCCCCATTTTACCTCTTATATTTGTTAACGAATCATTACAACACTTTACAACTTTTATTTTATACATATCTAGATTTGTCATATGATTAATAAATTAATAATAATGATTTCTTTAAATATAGTATTATTCGATATTTGTAAACGACTATATTTAGTTTTAATTTTAATTATAAAATGCGTTAAACAAAATTAAAAAAAAAATATTAAATTTTTAATGAGCAGTGGAAAACTCAAACTACGTAGATTTGATATTAAAAGTATTAAACCAGATAAAGTTGTAGTATTTATTGGAAAACGTGAGACTGGTAAAAGTTTTTTGGTAAAGGATCTACTTTATCATCATAAGGATGTTCCTATAGGAACCGTAATTTCAGGAACAGAAGCCGCAAACACTTTTTATGGTAATATGGTTCCAAGTTTATTTATTCACGACGCTTTCACACCCCAAGTAGTTGCCAATGCTGTTAAAAGACAACGTATGGTTATTAAAAAGATTAATAAAGATAAAGCACAGTTTGGTTCATCAAATATTGATCCTCGGGCATTCCTTATACTCGACGATTGCTTATATGATCAAACTTGGGTTAGAGACGAAAATATTAGGAATCTTTTTATGAATGGAAGACATTTTAAGATGTTATTTATCATTACTATGCAGTATGCTCTAGGTGTTCCTCCAAATCTTAGAACAAATATAGATTATGTATTTATTCTACGTGAAAACTATGTTTCAAATAGAAAGCGTTTATATGACCATTATGCTGGTATGTTTCCATCTTTCGAAATATTTTGTCAAGTAATGGATGCCTGTACTGAAGATTTCCATTGTCTAGTAGTTAATAACAACGCTAAGAGTAATAAATTAGAAGACCAAGTATTTTGGTATAAAGCCGAAGGACATCCTGATTTTAAAATAGGAGCCGCCGAATTTTGGAAACATCATAATGCAAACTATAATGATGGTTTTGATTCTGAAGATGAAAACGGTGATTTTTCACCACCAAAGAAAAAAGGTCCTGTTGTAGATGTAATTAAAACAAATTATTAAAGTAGATCGTAATTTTCTTTATCACTATATTTATTTCTTAAACGATGGTATTCACCAAGGATCTTACCATAATACATCATACCACTCATGGAAAACCCTTTTGAATGGTTAAAATTTTTATGAAATTCATCCATTAATTTTTTATATTCATTCATCTTTTTAATTTCATCTCGTTCTTCATCAGAAATTTTATTTATTTGTCTTTGTTTATTTTGTGATTCTATAACTTTTTTTAGAACTTCAGGTGGACAATTTGGTGGAAAAAACATTTATAATATAATAACTAATTTTTTTTTTAAATTAATATTATTATTAAATGTTTTAAATAATAATTTAAATAATAATTATTGAAATATTTAAACTAAATTAGTGTTAAACCTAACATCTCCTGCGTCAAACATAAATGAGAATTGGTCTACTAAATCATTTGATTCTATATTATCATATACATCACGAGGTATAAATCTATATTCAACTACAGTCTCTTCTTTTTTCTCATTGTAGAATAATTCAATATATCCCATTAATACAAAAACTATTCCTATTAGTAAAATTGATAGTGTGACAATCTCCATTAAAATAAGTATAGAAATTATATATTTACAAATACCCTTTGAGGCACAAACACCTTTTTATCCATATTTTTTTCATTATCTATATCAACTTGGGAATTAATTAAATTTAATTCATCACCAGTAAGACCAAACATAACACTATAATTAGATACAAGAGATGGTTGTTTAAAGTAATCGTAAAATGATGTGGGTAATGCCTTTTCCTTTACAATTACAAATTCTTTATCAACATTAAATTTTTTATTAGCGTAAACTATAGTAATATATATTACTAAAAAAAATAATAAAAAAACACCTAAACTATTCATTTAACTATTAATAATAAATGAGAAAATATTGATTATTAAACTTCCTTAACTTCATTTGTAGACTCAACCGTAGACTCAACTACTGGAACTGCTGTAGTGCTTGAATCAACATTAGTTTCAGTGGTATTTGAATCACCTTCTGGATTTTCTGCCTGAACACCGGGATCAGTAGTTTCTGAAGTTACTTCAGGAGCATCTTCAAATTTAGACTTTAACCAAGGGTCGGGTTCTTCCATATTTTCCTGAAGTTCTTTTTGTTTTTTCTCTGCCTCAAGACGCTCCTGCATAGCAGCCTTTAGTTTGTCTCTCTTTTCTTCTTCATATAGTAAATCGCGAGCAACTTCATTTTCCTTGTATTTCTTCATCATATTATTTAATTCTTCTTCAAGATACTCTTCATCTGTAACCTTATCGGCGCATGGGTCCCAAGGTAACCAGTATCCTACTTGTCCAACAAATACATGGAATGAACGGTCTTGTCTCTGGAGTTCCTTTGCCTTATTTTGCGCTTCCTGTATTGTATCAAAACATCCACGAACCTTAACACCTCTCACACTTGTCTTAAAATCTGAAAACTGGTTAAATTGTTTTTCTAATTGTTCATTGTATTTATATTTGAAATCTTCAAATGTTGAATTAAACTTTTCATAAGAATATTTCATGTGATCATGTAGTTGGGAGACAATATCTTCTTTAATCTGGTTTCTTAATTCATCTCCTGATTTTTCTACAATTTCACCAAGTTTTGTTTCAAATTCAGCACATCTCTGGGACATATACTTGTTAAACATAAACAATTCCTTCTTTGCTAATGTATTTTCAGGTGAGATGAATGAAATACATGTATAGTTCTGTCCAGGAATAGGATTGTCTACTTCTAAATAATCAGTTTTATCGGTCATTTATATAAAACTAATTTTAAAAACTTTTAAATGCTTTTTTTGTAAATAAATAATACTTTTTTTTGTTAATAGATATTATATGATTAATATTCGTGAAGTTATAAGAAGATTAATAAAATATTTAGTATTAGTATTTGTTACTGGATTTGCTGCATACGCTGTTCCTAAAAATAAAATAGAGATGATGGAAGTTGCCTGGATTGCTATTATATCTGGAATAATGTTTACTATTCTCGATATTACTACACCTTCAATTAAGATTCATGTTCAAAAAAATAATAAAAATTAATTAAATTTACAAGTCATCAAAATCAGCGTCAGTTAAATTTCTTAATTCTTTAGTTTGTCCTTTCTTAATAAAAATAATTTTTTCTTTTACCTTTTTGGTTAAAACTGGTTTTAAAATTTTATAAACCATTTTGAAAAAGAATGACACATTAATACAATAAATGTTGGCTAATACTTCATCATAGTTTGTGTCTAAATAATTAATTAAAGTTTTAACAAATTCAAAATCGATTGATGACATATTAATTGAGTCAAAATCTATTATAAGTTTCACAAATGTGCCTAAATTTTGGGTTCTCTTTTTTACTACAAATTGATTCATAATTTGCATTAAATAAGTAATTAAATCTGTGTAGTCATTACATTTTACAAAATAACGTATAAAGATGCTTATACTATCTTCATTAAATTGAATCATTTGAGGAATATTTAATTCTTTAGAATTACCTACGTTTTTTGAACTATTTTTCATAAATTAAATTATAATATGAATTGATAAAAATAAATAAATTTATAAACCTACTAAATTAATTTACCAAATATTTATACCTTTTTTTAAAAATCCAGTAGATGGAACATTGGATACTTTAATAGCGTATCGTATATAGTTATGCCCTTCATTTCTTATCAATAAAACATAACTTCTTTCTCTAGGTCCATATTTATCCTCAGTCTCATTAACAGTTACAAAAAAGAATTTATCTTTAATGTTCCCAAATTTTTTATTTGAATCATTTAAAACTGGATTTTCGGATATGACTTTTCTATCCTCAGGTAATGGTTTATTCCAATTTAAATGAGTCATACCTTTTAAATATTTCTTTTCTTGTGTTGATAAACTATTAAAATTAATATTTGAGTCTAAATCACTATCTACTATAGGTTTGTAAGAAAAATCTAATTCAAGTAATTTATTTTGAATTTGGGAAACTGTTTTTGTATCTACCTTAGCGTTAGTGGTTGCTTTGTAACAACACATTTCTCCATTTGGTCGTGCCTTTTCTTCAAAACCTTTAGCACATGGTGGTGCTGGATTTCTTGTAGTGCATTTTTGAGTAACTACTTTTTTTGGTGGAGTCTTAGTTTTTTGTTTTATAGTAAATTTAACCTTATTTGATTTAATCTCGGGTTTAGGTTGTTTAACTTCAGGTTTAGGTTGTTTAACTTCAGGTTTAGGTTGTTTTGGTTTTACATTATTTTTCTTTGTTTTATTTGGGTCTTCTCCTTTGTAGCAGCATGTTGAACCATTTGGTCTCTTTCTTTCATGCATTCCTGGTCCACATGGTGGTGCTGGATTTCTTTTGTTACAGTCTTGAGGTTTATTGTTCTTTTTAGTTTTTAAGGTAAATGGAACCTTAACTTGTTTAGGAGTTTCAGGTTCAACTTTTACTACAGGAATATCTATAAATTCTGATTTATTAATTAAATTTTTAGTATCATTTAACTTAATACCATATCTAATATATTTTAATCCAGAAGTATTAACAAATACTATTTGGTTACTTTTTGGTAATTTAAGTAAGAAAAACCAACGTTCTTTAAGCATGGCATTAAATTCAGGTAAAAACTCTTCTAATGGGTTATTTGTTTCATACCAGTTATATTTTGGATAACTATTTATTGACTTAATTACTTTAAGACTAATTTCTTTCGTGTCAACACTATTCATATCTTTATCAAAATTTTTAGGGTTTTCAGTAAAAGGAAGCAAACTCCACTGATCATATTTATAACTTAGATCTCTACCAGTTTTAGGAGATGCTGCTAAAAACTTGTTTTCTGGTTTTGTTACAATTGCGGTTTCATTTAATATTAATCCTTTACCTTCATATTCACCTTCAATAACTTTAACGTGAATATTTCTCGTCTTTTTTCTACGATTTAATTTAATTATTTTAACTAAAACTGTTTCTCTATGAGCACTTCTAGGCATTTTAGCATTCATAATAACTTCATCTCCAACTTTTAAATTTTTAATTAATTTATCATGAATAACTTCTTTTTTAGGTGCTTTGGGTTTAGGTGGTGCTTTAGGTTTAGGTGCTGCTTTAGGTTTTTCTTCTTCTAAATCAGTTTCTTTAACTTTTTTAGTAGGTTTAGCTTTTAAAATAGGAGTCATTGTTTTCTTGGGATAATTTACCTTTCTTAAAATAGCGCTATAAAAGCGTCCTTTGTAAACTTGTGATGGGTCTCCTACTATTTGCGCTTTTATCTGGAGTTTTGTTGCTGAAAGTATTAATGCTTCTTTTTCTTCACTTGATCCATCATATTTTTTTACTTTTAATATAACTACATCTCCTTTTTTAATATTATGTTGACCAAAAACCTCTTTTTCCAATTGTTCAACGGTAACCCCTCTTTTTAAATTATGAGTATATTTGGTATGACCAAATCTATTATTTAAAATACTCATAAATGTTTTACCGTGTCCATTTCCAGGTCTAGTAGCACCTTTCCATGAACCAGGACCCTTATCAGTTTTATCAAATTCTTTACAATTACAGAAAACAATACCGTGAACTAGTTCGTGACAAAAAGTCATAAAAAAACATGTTAAAATATCGGAACATGGTAAGTTATCTACAGCGCGTAACTCGATATCTTTATTTTTAAATGACTCGATAAATACTTTAGGCATCATCTTAACAGTTAACATAACACGTTCTTCCGGTTTATGACCTTTTCTATAAGAACACAACCCAGCAGTAGAACCACAAGTATTACCCATACAAAAACTCATACAACATCCTTTTTCATTAAATGTTTTAAACAAATTATTGTCAAAAAACTCTAAATCAACCTGCTTTGCCATAAATGTAAGGTGGTCAACAGTTACAACTTTTAAAAAATTTCCTTCATTAATTTCACTAAATTTTGATGAAGAGAGAATATGTCTTCTTACTTTTTCGACTGCTCTTTTTCTTTTTTCTAGAATATCACTAAAAAGTAATTTCTTAGAATCATCGGCATAAAATTTACAAAATTCTTCCATATAATATAAACGATGAAATTTTTTACTTATAGATAATAAATTAATTAACTTTGTTAAAATTGAATCTTACAAATTAAAAAATAATATAATAAACCTAACACATGAGTGTTCGTCAATTACAAACGCAAAATTATTGGTTAATTCGTGTTCAAGATGGAGAGAATTTTAAAAATAGTATATATCCCTTTTGGGGTGTAAAAAGAGGACCAGGAGGTAATATAAAATCATTAGTACAGAAGTTTAATAAAGGAGATATATTGTGTTTTATAACATCAAAAAAATTTGGTGGTAAAATTATAGGAATTGGCGAATATACATGTTTTTATGATAGATATGATGAACAACTAATTCAAATTCATACCTATTCAAACAAAGACCAAAATTGGAAAGGAGATGAGGATTGGAGTATTCAAATCCATTATGAAAATTTGTATGATACTGAAAAACAAAATATTTTAGCACTTATTCAATGTGGTGGAATTATATTGAATTATGAAACTTTTAAGGACCGGAATCTACCAGATTTACACATGCACTACAATAATTTCAAATTTTATGCTGAACCGAAAAAATTTAAACGAACAAACTAAATACTTGGGATATACTGCCATTTTAAATGTTCACAAATTTTCTTCCAAATCTGGTCTTGTTGATGAAGTTTTTCCCTACTTTTTAATAACATAAAACATGGTAAAAATTCATCTAATTCTAATAATTGAACGAATTTATGAAGAACATATGAGTATGAAAGAAAATTTTTTCTATTTGCTGGACAAAACTTATGAAATGGTAATTGAATCTCTTTAAACATTCTACGCAATTCTTCTTCTGTTTCTCTTGTCATTACAGGAGGTGGTATTCCATTTAATTTATTAATAATATGAGGTATATGCTCATAGTATTTATTTTTTTTTAATTTCTTTAAAATTTCTCGTAATTTTTGAGGTGTTAATTCTGACATATTAATAATACGTTCCTTCTTTAATTCTATAATTATATTATCGTATACTTCTTGTGGTATATCAGTTGATTCTTTTGCCTGAAATTGGGCTAACCATTCATTAAAATGATTAATTCTCTTATAGGCAAAATATGATACCTCTCTAGGTGGGTCTTTATAACTTGGTTTATCGGAGTCAACTAATATAGTAGTTTCTTCTCCACACAAATTACAAATTAGTTTACCATCAGATATATATAATGTCTTTTCTACACCACATTCACGACAAATATCAATACTAGATTCTTCATTTTTTAGTACAAAGTTGTTATCTGTTTTAGACATATATTGATCATAAATATTTGCTCTAGAATGAAGAACCTTATTTTTCGGTTTTGGTTTTGGTTTAAGTGTTTCTTTTCCTTCAATATCATCTTCACTTGATTCAGACGATGTTTCAGTATTAGATTTAAAATATTCCATTACAGATTTTCCTAAATTAAGATTTTTATTTTTTTTAAAAGTATTTTTCTTGACATTACCATTTGCAATGTCATTTGTAATAGTATAATATTGAAATAATAAACTACCAGTATCCAAAAAATAATCGATATCCTCTCTCTTTGTTTTAATTGATTTAATTTTATCATTTAATTCTTCTATTTTATCTCGTAATTCAAACTTACCTTCTATTTCATCTTGTGATAGTTCTGACATTTTTTTCTTTTCAATATTTTTCATTTTTTTATTTAATATTACTAATTCCATCTCAAGTTTTTTTAAACCCGAACTATTTTGATTAAATTCCTTTATCTTATCATTATGTAGTGCATCAAGTGTAACTCTGGTATTTAATTCTTCCTTCTTCTTTACCTTATTTTTAGTCTTAAATGACGACATTCTTTAAATAGAATTATAGTAAAAACTAAGTATTTATCTTTAAGTATTAAACTTAAAGGAAAAAATATTTTATTTTAGTAAGTTATATGGCAGGTGGATTATTACAACTAGTTGCATACGGGGCACAAGATGTATATTTAACATCTAACCCTCAGATTACATTTTTCAAAGTAGTATATAGAAGACACACCAACTTTTCAATAGAATCAATTAAACAAACATTTAATGGAACCGCCGATTTTGGACAAGACGTTTCGATAACAATTCAACGCAATGCCGATTTAATTTATAAGATGTATTTTCAAACAACTATTCCGTCGGTAAATGTCAGTTATGGACTTCAATCGGCAACCTCTAAATTTCGTTCTTTTAGATGGTTAAATTGGTTGGGTCATCTTCTTTTAAAAACCATGGAAGTAACAATAGGTGGTCACAAAATAGACAAACAGTATGGTGAATGGTTACATATATGGAATGAAGTTTCAGCTGACCCAGCAAAACAACACGCTTATGCTGAGATGGTTGGAAATGTACCAAAGTTAACTCAAATTCATAGCACGAATACATCAAACGCATGTACTGTTAACAGTCACACTCTTTTTATTCCTCTTCAGTTTTGGTTTTGTAGAAATCCAGGATTAGCGCTTCCATTAATCGCACTTCAATATAGTGATATTAATGTAAATATTACTTTAAGAGAATTAAAGGAATGTATTTGGGCGGCAGAACAAAGTGCTGCTGATACATACACTTCAGTAGTAGATGGGGTTTCAGTTCTTGGTTCTCAAAGTTTAAGTCTTTCTTCGACAAATCTTTGGGTAGATTATGTTTATTTAGATACAGATGAAAGGCGCAGATTTGCTAAAGTAGCTCACGAATATTTAATAGAAACACTTCAATATAATGGTGGTGAAACAGTAAGTTCAACAAACCCTCAAGTTAAATTAAATTTTACACATCCAGTAAAAGAACTTATTTGGACAGTTCAACCAACTAATTTTACAAAATTGGATTATACACAAACTCGTGGAGGGAATCAACCCTTTAACTTTACAGACCTATGGGACTATAGTGGTTTTAATGGAACACCAGAACCTAAAAATGGTGTAGGAATGCCAGGAGGTAGAATTTCCCATAACTTACATGGTGGATACACCGAAGTTCTTGTTGAGGGAAGATTAGACTCTACAAATCAGTGGTCTAAATCTTATACAAACGCAAGTAATGCTGTTTCAGGAACTGATGCTGGTTATGTTGATATTTCACAATATACCCAACCTAACACCGTTAGCACTTATAGTAATCGCTATGGAAGATGGAGTCATACCGGAGGAAACCGGGTTGATACAGGAGATAATCCAGTTACAAACGCCAAATTAGTTCTCAATGGCAATGACCGTTTTTCTGAACGTGTTGGATCATACTTCAATCTTGTTCAACCATATCAGCATCACACAAGTATTCCAGCACCAGGCATTAATTGTTATTCTTTTGCCCTTAATCCAGAAGATCACCAACCTAGTGGAACATGTAATTTTTCCAGAATAGACAACGCATTTTTAAATCTTACACTTTCATCTAACTCTGTTAGTAGTTCAATTAATAGTGGCAATGTAAAGATTCAGGTATACGCTATAAACTATAACATTTTACGTGTAATGAGTGGATTAGGAGGGTTGGCCTACTCAAATTAATTTGTTTATATTTTTGATTTTACAAATAACTATTTGAACAATATTTTATAATTATTATTATATCTGTTTTGTCAATGGAATGCTCTATTTGTCTAGATGAAATTGAAGAAATTGAACCTGAAGAACATAGTTATTTAGTAGAAAATCTTACAAAAAAATATAAAAATGCCAAGTTTTTATCGTGTGGTCATGTTTTCCACAAAGATTGTATAGATAATTGGATGAAAAATAGTCCAAGTTGTCCATATTGTAGAAAATTTTTAATAAAAAAAATACCGTGTTACTTACGTAGAGATAAAAATATAATGAGTAGTTCAGCCACCATTTTTATAGACGAAGAAAATCATAAGGAAGTAAACATTTTTGTTAAAAATTTACTTTCTAAATCATACACCCTGAATTTTAATAGATTCAATATTGTTTCAAATGAACTAATTCATCCTAAAAAGGTTAAAGTAAAATGTTTTAAAACACTCCATGGAGACACTGAAATCTTTGAACTTTCATTAGCTACAAATTTAATAGATCATGTTTATGAATCATTTAATAAAGTAATAATAAAACATTATATTTCAACATCTAGAATAACACCATCTATAGTTAGTGAGGAAGAAAAAAAGAATAATAACTATGATTATCAAAATTGTGAACTAAATATTTATGAAGAGCAACCTGTTAAAATTTTATCAAATAGTTCTAGTTTTTCAAGTAACTACAGTTTAAGAAGTTTAGAATTTTAGTTTTAATTTATTTAAAGTTTTTCCATGTAATTTATTTAATTATTAACAATCATACCGATTTATGATTTATGAATTAGAAAATTTTGAATCTTCCGAAGATGAAGAGGATAATGATTTAGATATTGAATTTTCCGAAGATGACGAGGAAAGCGATATAGATGATGAGTTGATTATAAATATAGAAGACACTGATGATGAAGAAGATGATGATGACGAAGATAATATTAATTTTCCAGGATTTGAAACAATATTTGACATGTTTAGACAAGATACCTTAATAAACACATTGTCATTTTTAGAAAAGCAAATAATATTTAATACTATATTAAATGGTATTATCGATGAACACACATTTAGTATAATAAAAGAGTATATTTTGAAAGAGAGAGCATTGTCACATCCATCTATAGATATTTTTAATATTAAAAAAACAATTCACAAAGATAAGATTATTGATTCAAGAACTATTAAAAGCACATTATATGGTCATGTAATTAATCATGAAGTTGTAACACCACAAGAACAACAAGAAATAGATATTCTATATTTTGAGCAAGGTAATTATAAAAAAATATTTAAAAATCTAGGAAATCAAGATTGTGATCTGTTGAAATTACCAGAAGATATTTTAGAAAAAATATTAGTTTTTTCAACACCAGACCATGACTTAAATATTATAGAATTTTTTAATATTAGATTAACTAGTAGAAAAATTCATAGAATTATGTATTCTAAGATATTCTGTAAAAAACTATTAAGTAAATTTAATGTGTATGACTCATTTAAAAATAAATTTAAAAATATAAAATCAGTTTCCCCTAGAATATTTAATAATATTTCGTATGAATATATATTTAATATTTTCAAAAGTTTTATGCAAAGAATATTAGGTTTACAATTAATAAAAGCGGTCGGTGGATTTATAGAATATTTCAAGTTACCCTATATCCCTTATTGTATAAAATCAGAGTGTTTAGATAATTTATGTGGTTCACAATGTGGGTATAGATATCACTATCTGTTTGAGTTAGTAGATGCTCCAGTATCAAGAGGAATAGACTCCGATGGGAGGTTTTACATTTTATTTTTTTATAAAACATCAACCGAATATTTCTATGAATTCGTATATAATAATGAATTACCTAGTAATATTAATAACACATTCTCTGGATTTGGTTTAAATACATTTATAGGAAATATGAGCATAAATTATCATAACACAGAATCTGCAATGTATAGACAATTAAAAGCGCGATCATATGATTATATAGAAAGATTGATTAAAGGCGAACAATGTGGTGAGGTATATTACAATAGCGGTCTTGAATTTGCCAATGAAAATAAAAATAAGGAAGTAAAACTATATTTTAATAGAAAGGTAATTAGAAACTATTTAATAAAAAAATACGATTTATATGCTAGACCTCATCTATATAGGGTTTTAAATATTGATGAGTTTGATAGTGATAGTTCTAATGGAGAATACGAAGGTAATGAAAATAACGCATTTTTACCAACAATACCAGAAGAAAATATCAAAGACATTTAATTAAAAACTTTCATTTTAGTTAATTTTAATTTACTTTCGTCTGAAACTCCTACTCCATTGTTCAAAACGTTAATTATTTTTTTATACGTGTTTTTAGAAGTGAATTTTTTTATAAATTTCTTTAATTTTTGGAGGTAATTAAACGCATCTATGTTATTTTCCTTTAAAATCTTTAAAACAAGATACTTGTAAATTTGAGATATTGCCGAAGCACCACTTGTTCCTAATATAGAATTTTCAAATCCACGGGTTTTATCAAATAACATTAAGTCTTCAGACTGAGAATTTTCTGTATAAAAAAACCCTTCACTATTTTCCTTTTTTAATTCTTTATGATGACCAAAATCTATTAAGAAAAACTTATTTCTTGATTCGTCATACATTATGTTTTCTATATGTAAATCGGTATGACGATATTTTGTTTGTAACATTTTGTAAAGCAAATTTATAAAAACCACGGTATGTTGTGGATTAAATTTTTTATTTCTTAACATGTTCCCTAAAGTTGTATCTAATTTTTCAAGTATATAGTATAATTTATCATTTGATACGTCAGAATATATCCCGTATATTTTTGGAGATATTTCAAGTTTTGAAAGATGTATTAGCGCTTTCAACTCATTATTAAAAAGTGTTATTATTTCTTGATTGGCAAACTCACCATAAAATTTTTTTAAGAATAGGACTTTTATTTTTTTTACAACATACTTATTATTTATTTTACCATGCCCTTTACCATATCTAAATTTATATACTTTAGAGTATGCTCCTTCTCCTATTAAATCTTTTTTAGAAAATTGTAATAAACTAAAGTCTATTTTAGTTCCTTTAACCTTTTTCTTAGATTTATCTTTTTCAAATCCAATAGTTCTTTTTTTAATTTTTTGTGTTTTAACCATTAAAATAAATACATAAAATAATATCGGTTAGGATAAATAAGATTTAAAAAATATTTAATTTAATCAATTTGTATAA
>MDTB01132289.1_pt1 | contig 18496 bp, 20 predicted proteins | sample 811161 | NCBI WGS metagenome assembly MDTB01 (sample SAMN05326650, study PRJNA326480) | marine metagenome | isolation source: seawater | place: Mediterranean Sea | collected 2009
TTGATTTTTTATTTGATTAACCCAAATACATTCATTCTTTATTGCTTTATCATTTTTATTTTGTCCATGGTTATAAATAATTATAATCTTATTTTTTGGGTCTTTAACGTCCATACCCTCTTCTACTGAAGCTGATTTAGTTATAAACCCGCTTTTTAAAATTTTACCATTAGCATAAACTGTATTTGAGACTGAAAAAAATATAAGAATTAATAATATTTTTTTCATTTGTTCAAGACTCTCCCTGCAATATGTTTTAATTTTTTTGTTGTACTTTTTGTTCGAAATTTTTTAGGTGTAATTATTGCGGTGTCTAAACATTCATTAGCAGGATCTCCTTTTGTGTTAAAAGACTCGAAAGTTTTTATTATTTCAATAATCATATTTTGAGCATTTGAAGCATTTTGTTGCAAAGTTTTTATAACAGTTGGAACATCTACTACATCGTGATCTGGGTGCCAACAATCAAAGTCGGTTACCATTGCTACGGTGCAATATCTAATTTCTGCCTCTCTTGCTAACTTTGCTTCAGGCATATTTGTCATACCGATTACATCAGCTTTCCAAGATCTATACGTTTTTGACTCTGCTAAACTCGAAAACTGTGGTCCTTCCATAACTAAATATGTACCTCCAACTTGATGGGGTATTTGACATTTTACTAAAGCTGACTCACAACACTTCATTAATGCTGGGCTAGTTGGTTTTGCCATCGAAACATGAGCAACTATCTCTTTATCAAAAAAAGTTTTTATCCTTGCAAATGTCCTGTCAATAAATTGATCAACTACAACAAACGACCCTGGTTTAAGATGCTCTTGAAGAGAGCCTACGGCAGATACTGAAACTATATCTGTAACCCCCATTTTTTTTAATGACTCAATGTTGGCTCTAAAATTTATATTTGATGGACTAATTCTATGTCCTCTTTTGTGTCTGGGTATAAAATAAACTTCTTTTTTGTTTAAAGTTGCTGATAATATTCTATCTGAGGGATCTCCCCAAGAAGTGCTTACTTTTTTCCACTTTATGTTTTCCAAGCCTTCAATATTGTATAACCCACTTCCACCAATTATCCCAAGAATTCTTTTTTTCATTATTTAATGTTTAGCCTTTTTTTGTTAAATATTGAAGCTAAATATGGATTTAAAAAAATATATAAGATCAATACCTGATTACCCAAAAAAGGGAATACTGTTTAGAGATATCACCACACTAATCAAAAATCCTGAAGCTTTAAAACATACAGTAGATAAGATTATCGAAATATCAAAAAAAATTAAATTTGATAAAGTTTCAGCAATTGAGTCTAGGGGTTTCATTTTTGCTTCTGCTGTTTGTTATTTGTTAAACAAACCTCTAATACTTTTAAGAAAAAAGAATAAATTACCGGCTGAGAGACATTCTGTAGATTTTAAATTAGAATATGGTGAAGCTACCATTGAAGTTCACAAAGATTCTATCAAAAAAAATGAAAAGATTTTAGTTATTGATGATTTAATAGCTACAGGCGGAACTGCTGAAGCTGCAGCAAAACTAATTGAATTATCCGGAGGATCTGTAGCAGGATTTATTTTTGTAATAAATTTATTTGACTTACCTGGTAATGATCTTCTTAAAAAAAAATCTTATTTTACTGAAAGTTTAATTGAATTTCCTGGTCACTAAATCTCTTTTTTCGTCCAAGTATCTGGTGTAAGATCATTGTTAATTTCCAAGTTGATATGATATTCAAAAGGTTTAACACCTCTTTTTTTAATATATTCAAATGTTTTTTGAATACCTTCTTTTAGTGTAACTTGGGTTTTATAGTTTAGTAAGTTTCTGGCTTTATTTGCAGAACAAATTGCGTGCTTAACTTCTTGGGGTCTATCTTTTTTATAAATAGGAGGAAGATTCATTCCTGTTGCATTAGAACAAAGTTCAGCTACTTTATTAATGGTTACAAATTCTTCATCTGGGCCAATATTTATAATCTGTTTGTTTACTTTTTTGGCATCTAGCATTGGTATTAAACATGATAAACAGTCATCAATGTAGGAAAAACATCTAGTTTGTTTGCCATCTCCGTAAATTATTGGTGCTTTGCCTTGCAACATCCTATTGATCATAATTGAAACAACATTTCTAAATGGATCATCATATTTTTGCCTTGGACCAATAATATTATGTGGAACAGCTATTACCCATTCAATTTTATTAAGTTCACACAAATTAATTAAAACTTGCTCGGAAGCTACTTTTGATATTGCATATGGATCTACTGGTTTTGGTTTCATAGTTTCAGTAAATGGATAATCTTGAGACCCATATCTTGCCATAGATGAGCAAAAAATAATTCTTTTTACTTTTTCATTTACTGCAGCAGAGAAAATAGATACAGATGCTAAATAATTATTTTTAGTTATTTCATACGGAGAAAAAACTGATAAACCTTCATGTGCTGTAGCTGCACAATGATAGACAATGTGAACACCCTTCATAATTTTTTTTATTTTTTCAAAATCGCAACAATCTATATTGTGAAATTCTATCTCCTTAGGAATATTATCTTTGTAACCGCCCTTCATATTATCTATACCAATGACTTTATGACCTAAAGACGAAAGACGCTCAGATAGATGAGATCCTAAAAAACCAGCTACACCAGTTACAAGAATTTTATATTGATTATTATTCACTGTAAAATATTTATAAGTTAAATTAGCATAAATCAACTTTAATTAATTTTTGGTCTATACCAAGATTTTCTCATTAAAATAGAATTTAAAATTCCCTCAAATCTACAATAATAAATATCTTTTTTTTCTTTTTTAGAAATAATTTTGTAAAAAATTGTTTTTATAATTGACGTCAAAAATTTCGGAAAAATTTTAATTAAAGCTATAAAATACCCATAATGCTTATAATGAAAATAAAATGTAGACCACATCCAGTGCCAATTTCTAGATTTTTCCATTTCATGGTTAATTGACTCACTATGTGATGAACCTCCGTCATGATAAATTTTAATATTTGTATTTAAAAAAATTTTTTTATTATTCTTAATTAGTCTTCTACATAAATCAATTTCTTCAAAATAAATAAAAAAATTTTCATCAAAAAAACCTATTTCTTTAAATTGATCAAGGTTAAGAAACATAGCAAATCCTTTTACATTATTAACTTCAAATACACCCTTTTTTTCTTCTGCATCAAATTTATTGTTTTTTGTTTCCTGAACATATGGAGCAATAATTGCGAAGTTAGGTTTATCTTTGATAGTTAAAAAAAAATTATCAACAGCTCTGCTTTGAAGTTTTGCATCTGGATTTATTATTAAAGCGTACTTAGTCTTGACCATTGACAAACCTAGATTATTACCTTTTGCATAACCTAAATTTTTAGTTGATAAAATACATCTCAAATTCGAATATTCTTTTTCTAGTTTATCCTTTAATTGTCTATCATTTGAATTTTCTATAACTATTACTTTAAACTCTTTTCCTAAGGATTTTATGCAATTTAATATCTTATTTTCACTCTTAAAAGACGTTATGACTGCTGTGATATCTTTATTGTTCATTTTACTTGTTATTAATTGATTTTGTATAATAATTCTTTATTTTAACACAATTAAACTGAATATTCTTTATTCAAATATGAAAAAAATAATAGTTACGGGTGGATCAGGCTTTATTGGTAGCAATTTAGTTAATTATCTTATTAAAAAAAAATATTTTGTGATAAATATAGATAAACTTACCTATTCTTCAAACAATTATAATAGTCATTTGATTCCAAAGGAGAGATATAAATTTTTAAAATTTGATATCAGTAATAAAACAAAGCTTAAAAAAACAGTTAAAAAATATAAACCAGTATGTATTTTTAATCTTGCAGCAGAAACACACGTTGATAGATCTATAGACTATCCTTATCAATTCATACATTCAAATATACTAGGGGTATTTAATATTTTGGAAGTAATTAGAAATAATAATAAGAAAAATAAAAAAATTAAACTAATTCATATTTCTACTGATGAAGTTTATGGAGATATTAAGAGTAAAAAATCTAGTGAAAAATATCCATATAACCCTAGTTCTCCTTACGCGGCATCTAAAGCCAGTGCTGATCATTTAATAAAATCCTATGTGAGGACTTATAAATTACCAGCTATTATATCAAATTGTTGTAACAATTATGGTCCTTATCAATTTCCTGAAAAACTTATTCCAAAAATAATTTCAAATATTTTATCTAATAAGCCGTTACCAATATACGCAAAAGGTCTTAATTCAAGAGAATGGATTTACGTAAATGATCATTGTGAAGCATTATATAGAATTTTCAAAAAGGGTAAAATAGGAGAAAATTATAATATTGGCTCAAATACGAATATCGAAAATATCAAACTAGTTAAAAACATTTTAAAAATTTTCAAAAATAAAGGTATAAAAATTGGAAAAAAAGTAAAAATTAAATTTGTGAGGGATAGGCCGGGTCATGATTTTAGATACTCTTTAAATAGTAATAAAATTTATAAAACTCTTAATTGGAAATCTAAAACCAACCTTAAAAGAGGGTTAAATATAACCGTGGATTGGTATTTAAAAAATAAAAAATTTATATCCTCTATTTCCAAAAAGTTTTATATTAAAAGATTAGGTTTAAAAATATGATAAAAAAAGGAATTATATTAGCAGGAGGTCTTGGCACAAGAATGAGTCCAATTACAAAATCTGTTAATAAACAACTATTACCAATTTATGATAAACCTTTAATATATTATCCCCTTTCTATACTTTTATTAGCAGGTATAAGAGAGATATTAATCATAGTAAATAAGGGTCAAGTAAATCAATTTAAGAAGGTTTTAAAAAATGGTGAACATTTTGGCGTTAAAATTCAATACAAAGAACAGAATAATCCTAATGGCTTACCCGAAGCTTTCATAATAGGAGAAAAATTTATCAACAAACAAAATGTAGCTTTAATTTTAGGTGATAATTTTTTCTATGCACAAAGTCTCACCAAATCACTTCAAAATGCTACAAAGTTAAAGCGAGGTGCAAAAGTTTTTTTACATCCAGTAAATAACCCTAAACTTTATGGCATCGCTCAATTGAAAAACAAAAAAATAATTAAGCTTATTGAAAAACCTTTAAAGACAAAATCAAACCTAGCTGTAACTGGTTTATACTTTTTTGATAATAACGTTGTAAAATTAAGCAAATCTCTAAAGCCTTCAAATAGAAAAGAGCTTGAAATTATTGACTTGTTAAATATTTATAAAAAAAAAAATAAATTAAAAGCTGAATTTCTTGGAAGAGGTGGTGCTTGGTTAGATGCTGGATCAATAGACGATTATTACGATACTACTTCTTTTGTTTCTACAATTGAGAAAAGACAAGGTTTTAAAATTGCGTGTTTAGAGGAAATAGCATTAATGAAAAAATGGATTAAAAAAGGTGATATAAAAGAAACTATTAAATTTTATGGAAATTGTGATTACTCTAAATATTTGAAGAAATTAATTTCATAGACGAGGATTTATATCGTGAAATAAAATTGGAAGTTCTTTAAATTTTGCATTTTTTTTAAACCAATAAGACATAAATCTTTCTGCTAAAAAACCATATATTCTTGTTAACCCATAGCCTTTTAAGTTTTCAAATCCAAATAATTCTTCACATCTTTCTAACCATGGAAAAATTTCCTCATAATAGGATCTTAATAAATTTTTAGACTTACAAATAAACATGTTATGTGGATTAAATGAAATTTCATTATTAACGAATTCTTTAAAATCATTTTTGTTTTTTTCATCTAATAAATCGATTGCTTTATCTAAATTGTTTTTCCCATGCATTAAATCAAAGTGAAATTTTACGTTTCTTAATTTATCGTTAAACAAAATTTGGGGGTTTGAAATAATTAAGGGAAATCCATTTTTAATAAATTTGATAATTTTTCTCTTATTTACAAAAAAAGGATCACCAAGAACCACTTCATATTTTTCAAGCTCGTTTGGTATTTTTGATAATGTTTTATCTCGTAAGTTATCTAAATTTATTTCATTATTTGGTGAAAATTTTAAAGACCAGAATTTTCTATACTGACAAAATCCAATCCAGTTATCATTTATATTTTCTAAATAATTTTTCCATAACCAATAATGAAAAGTGTATTCTCCATAATTTTTATTTTTATAAGATATGTTTTCTCCATGTTTATCACTTAAACATTGTCCTGAATAATTTTTATCTCCTAAGAGGACAGGTGTATAATTCAAACTTTTAATATAATCTATGTGATCGGGATCAAGTGTTATACAAAACATTTTAAGATTATTCATAAGTAAGATTTTAATCTAAATTTGGTCTGAAATATGATTTAATTAAAAAAGCGCTTGATATAAATCCTTTTAAACTTGAAAAATGTAGTCTTGTATCCTTAAAATTAAATATTAGAGTGCAAAATACAATACCAATTAAACTTTGATAGATATTTGGTAGTATTTTTTTAAGTGCAAATAAATAATTGTAATTTTTTTTATAAAAATAAAATTTAGACCAACTAAAATGCCAATTTCTATTTAATCTAATTGCAAATTCGTATTTTTTATTTGATGAACTTGTCCCCAAATGATTAAATTTTAAATTTTTAATAATATACATTTTTTTTCTATCTAACAAAAGTTTTTTACATAAATCTATAGTTTCAAAATATAAGAAAAAGTTTTCGTCAAGTATTTTAGATTGTTTAAATTTAGATTTATTTATAATACAGAAACACCAGTCTATTTCTTTAACTCTAAGCATTTTGTAATTCTTTATTTTAACGATATCATTGGGTTTAGTTAAAGGTACAAAGTTCTGATATATTTTTTTATTTCTATACTCTGGTGCCATTAATGAAAAATTTTTAAATTTATTAAGTACATTTTCAATTTTAGAAATAAGTTTTTTATCAATCTGAACGTCCGGGCTAATCGTTATTAAAAAATTATTTTTACTCATTTTTAAAGCTTTATTAAATGCAGATGCATAACCTAAATTTTTTTCAGGTATAATTACTTTTGAATTTTGAAATTTTTTTTCAATCTTATTTTTTGTTTTATCTTGAAGAGAATTTTCAATAACTATAACTTCGTGTTTTCTCGAAATTTTACCCAATAATTTACTCAATAAGTGATCACTTTTATAAGAAATAATTGCAAAAGATAACTTCATTCTATTTAATGGTAGCGAGGGGCGGAGTCGAACCGCCGACCCCAGGCTTATGAGTCCTGTGCTCTAACCAACTGAGCTACCTCGCCATATAATTTTTTTGTTTTATACTACTTAATTCTAATTTTGTCTTCATCAGTTTTATTAAACTTAATTTTATCAAGAACAGGATGAAAAGGGCCTTGTTTAATTTCAATTAAGGAACATTTTTTTATTACTTTAAAACCATGAGAACCTTGGATAAGAATAGCAATATCATTTTTTTTGAGAATTTTACTAAATAAATATTTTGTTTTTGTGGCATAAAAATCTATTCTTAATGTACCACTTTTCACAAATAGAACTTCTGCGGTTTTATTAATTTTTCTTACGAAATTTCTATGCGTGTGAGGTTTAATAATATGATTCTTTAAATGATTCATAAATCCAAGTTGTAATGTGAAGAAATTAGGAGTTACAAATTTAATGCCTCTTTTTTTTGAATATTTTTTTTCGTTAATTATTATTGCTAATATTTTTTTTTTATATTTGATTTTTTGCATTAATATTATTGTTCTAATTTCAAGTCGTTTTCCATCATAATTGAAATAAGTTTTTCTATATTTGTTTTATTTTTAAATTTAATAAATTTTTTCGCTTTTTTAGTATCTCCTATCAACGTTGAATTTTTTTTTACTCTAAAGAGCTTTTTATTAATTTTGATATATTTTTTATAATTTAGACCTACGTAAGAAAAACATTTTTTAACAAAATATTCAACAGAATAAGCTTTACCTGAAGCTATAATAAAAAAATCTGGATTTTTAAGTTGCATAATTTTAAAAGCAGCCTCCACGTAATCTCCAGCATACCCCCAGTCAATTTTTGATTTAATGTCACCTAAATTTAAATGTTTTTGTTTTCCATAATAAATTCTAGCTACAGCTTTAGTTATTTTTCTTGTTACGTATTCATCTGGTCTGAATTCAGACTCGTGATTATAAAAAATAGCTCCATAAATTTTCATATTGTGAACAGTTTTATACATTTCACAAGCATAGTATGCCGAAACTTTACCAAGGGCATAAATACTCAAAGGTGAAAAATTTTCATTTTCATCTTGTTTTTTTTTTTTACTGTTTCCAAATATATTAGATGATAATGGTTGAAAAAATTTTGAATTTGGAGAGTAATTTTTAATTATTTCCAGTATTTTAACTACTGAAGAGGCTGTAACATCAAAAGAGTAAGCTGGAATTTCAAAACTCCACCTCACATGATCTTGGTCAGCAAAATTATAAATTTCGTCAGGTTTTAATCTTTGAATTAAATTTTGAATAGAAATTAAATCTAATAAATCCCCATGGTGAACAGTAAAATTAGATTTATTTAAAATATCTTTTATATTTTTGAGATTTCCAGTTGCAGACTTTCTTACCAACCCATGTACTCTAAAATTTTTTTTTAAGAGATACCTAGCTATTAATGATCCATCTTGACCAGTTACACCTAGTATTAATATTTTTTTTTTCTTAGCCATTATATTTAATAACTTTTAATTTTGGAAATGGAACTAAAAACTTTCCACCTTTTTTCAACCATTTTTTTTCCCTTTTTATAAACTCCTTAATAAAAGACCAAGGGGTGACTAAAAAATAATCCGGTTTCATTTTCCTTGCTTCGGTTTCTGGCAAAATTTTTATACCAGTACCTATTGTAAATCTTCCCCATTTTGATGGTGTCCTTTCAGCAGCATAGGGTATCTTTTTATTATCTAAATTATAATATTGTAAAAAAGTATTGCCTTTCGTTGAGGCGCCGTAAAGAAATATTTTATTTTTTTTCTTAATTTTCTCATTAATAAATCTAATAATATCCCTTTTATTTTTTTTCACTCTTTTTACAAAACCTTTCATTAATTTTAGCACGTTTTCGTTAGCAAGTTTTATACTACCTTTTTTAAATTTTCTACAATATATGCGGTAACTGCCACCATTAATATCATTTTCTTCAATTTTAAATATTTCTAATCCATTATTCTCAAATAAATATTTAAGTGATTTAAGAGAGTAAAACTCAATATGTTCATGGCAGATATTTCCGAGATCATTCTGCTTAATCATCGACTTTAAACACATAAGCTGGGCGATGAAAATACCTTTATCATCTAAAGATTTGGCTGCATCTCCTATAAATTTATTAGGATTTTCAAGATCATAAAACATACCGATTGCTGTAATTATTTTTGGTTTTTTAACTTTTTTTTTAATAATAATTTTATTTAACTCTTGATAAGACCAAAAATTATTAATTACGATATCACAGTTTTTGCTTAATTCCTTTTTTAGATTATTTGCTGGCTCGCAACCAATTGTCTTGAAACCATTTTTTTTATAATATTTAAGCAAAGTACCATCGTTTGCTCCAATATCTAGGATCACGTCGTTTTTTGCTAACTTAATATGTTTTAAGCTTTCAGAATAAATGTCTCTTAAAGCATTTTTCATAATCTTGGTTACACCAGATTTATACCAGTAAAATCTTCTATACATTAATTCTTGAGGGGCAATATGGGATAGCTGTATTAAAGTACATTTTTTACAGTATAATAAATTGAGTGGTGATCTAACTCCTTTTTTAATGTATTTTTTCTTCACGAAGTTACTTACGAATAAATTTCCTATATTAAATACTGATATTAATTTTGTATTTTTACATAGTAAGCACTTTTTTACTGTTTTTATTTTTTTTTTCATTTAATGTAGTTATTACAATAAAAAATAATAAAATGAAAACAAATAAAATATTAGTAGAAAGTTCTATCGGTGACTTAATAGATAGAATAACAATTTTAGAAATAAAAAAAAATAAAATTTCAAACAAAACTGACTTAAGCCATGTGAATAAGGAGTGTTTAATTTTAAAAAAAATTCTTAGAAAAAATGTTAAAGTAAATAATAAAATTAAAAACCTCTGGAAAGATTTAAAAAATACAAATAATAAAATGTGGGAAATGGAAGATCAAAAAAGATTAACTCAAAAACAACTTGAAAAACTTTCTCTTCTAGCAAAAGGTGTATATAAACTTAATGATGACAGGGCTCAAATAAAATTAAAGATAAATAAATTGACCAATTCAAATATAAGAGAAGTAAAGAAATACGCAAAATACTAGTTTAATGAAAATTAAACTCTCAAATTATTTTAAAAAGAAAACATTTCCTGATTACGGGCGAAAATTTAATTCCTATAAAAAAGCTTTAAATTTTTCTGAAAATATTGGAGAATATTTTGATTTTAGATTAACTAAATTTGAAGGACCAGATCAAGTTAAATTGATTGATAGATTTTATTTAGCTTCATTTTTGCCTACTCTTTTAAAAAGTAAAAAACCAGTTGTTGTTGATATAGGTGGGGGTGCTAATCCTGTTTATAGTTATATTAAAAAAGCTACAAATATTGCAACTAAGTGTTTTGTATTAGATACCAATAAATTGGTAAAAATTCTAAAAAAAAAAATACCGAAAAAATTTAAATCAGATGTTAAATACATTTTCTCTTTAAATGAAATAAATTTTAAAAATGTTGAAATAGTATATTTTAATAGTTCGATACAATATTTGGAAAATTATGAAAAAATAATTAAAAATGTAATAAAATTCAAACCTAAGTATATTCTAATTACCTATACACCTTTCAACAATAAGAAAAAAAATTATTATTCAATTCAATACGGTGTGCCTGGAAGTGTTCATCCTATAATATTCTTTTCACCCAAAAAATTAATAACTTTAATGAGGAAAATGAAATACAGGGATACATTTAGAAATAGCTATAATACAACAAAAAACAGTAAGGAATTTTATTACGGAGATATTTTATTTGAAAAAAAATAAATGTCATTTCGTTTTTTTATGTAATATTGCAAAAAATTTTTCAAAATGAGATTGAAAGTAAAAATCATAAGCATCTATACCATGTATTTGGCGAGCAGGAAATCCAGGACAAGCCTCTAAAAGTCTTGGAGTTTTGACTGCTTCTGCAAGGTCTATTCCGACAGAAGAATTTCCAACAAAAAATCTACCTGCTTTTATTATTTGTGTCATTTCCAAAAAATCTTTACAATCGTGAAATTCTAAATTTTTAATTTCTTTTTTTAACTCAGAATATTCATCTTTAGTTCCAACAAACAAAATATCCTCATAATTTTGAATAAATTCATAATTAATAAATTGATTTTGGTATCTTAACGACCGTAATACCACTATTTTATTTTTAATAGTTTTATGTGGTTCAACATCTATATAGGCTTTACTAATATCTGGTTGAACTCCAGCTATTTGAAATCCATATCTTAAATTATCAAAAAGTATATTAATTGGTAATTCTCTAATCAAATCAAAATTAATATCTATATTTTGATTGGAATATATATCTACATTATTAATATATTTCTGAGAACTAAATAAAGGTAATAACATTTTATAAATTTTTTTATTAAGAAAAAAATTGCCCGCTTGGTGTGCATGATGGTAAACTCCTAATGGTTTGTTTATATTTATTAATAATTCACATACATGTGTTCTAGCTAATTCTTTTATAACCGGAAGAACATTTATTATGTCCCCTATATGACCAGAATGCAAAAAAGATAGTTTTTTTTGATTATCTATTTTTGTTTGTATTTGATTAATCTGTTGTTCAAATTTTGATTTAAATATTTGAACGGTCAACTCAGTTCTGTGGTAGTTTTTTAAATCTTGATAGGCTTGCTTATTAAAAAATTTATACCAAAATTTCAAAAAAATATTATTTTTCATTTGTAATTAGATTATTAACAAATCCGTATATGCCTCTTTGTTTGTAGATTTAAGTTTATCGTATAATTCTATTATTTCCTTTTTTACAAGTTTTCTTTTTTTAATTGGACTATGTAAATCATAAAAATATCTATAATTTTTAAAAACTGAAGTAAAACCTTTCATCCAATTTTGGTCCATTAAAAAAGGTGCAAATTCGAACACTATTGGTATTTTTTTTCTTAAACTTAATTTAGCTCCTAAAAATACCATTGGCTCATGACCTTGTGTATCCATAAAGATTAGGGAATTTTTTTTATTTAATTTTTTTGTGTAGTTATCCAGTGTGTCACACTTAACAGCTTCTAAATTTCTATTTTTAGTTTTGACGACTCTATAATCGCCACTATTTTGAAATTTTTTAATATAAATATTCGCCTTCTTATCGCTTATTGCTAAATTAAAAATTTTAGATCTATTACCTAAATCATTTAAATAAACATTGACTGCAAAAAGATTAAAATTTTTTTTAGATGGTTCAAAAGCTATTAAATCCTTAAAGTATCTTTTTTTAAGTGCTGGAATACATGTTGAGCCAATATGTGCGCCAATATTTACTAAAGTTTTTTTGAACTTTTTTATTTTTAATATTTGTATCGCCTTTTTAAGAATTTTATCGTCAAAACTTTGATCAATAAATAATTTTTTTGATACCCAATCAGATGATGGCATTAAATATTTTATATCTTTTCCGTTTGAAAATATAAATTTATTTTTTTCAAATTCAGAATTAAATAAAGCGCTTCTTATCATTTTCTGGAAATTTTCATTTTTAGATTTTTTTTGAATTTTTATTATCTTTTTTACTAAAGACTCAAAAACTCTATAATATCTTTTTTTTAGATATTTCATTTTATAAATTTTTCTAATTTTTCAATTGGTATCTTTATATGTCCATATTGATTATCAAAGTTTGTTCCGGTTTGTTCACAGCTAATTGCTTTATAGTCAAGTTTATTATTAAATGCTAGATTTTCATACATTTTGCCAGAAGTATTGCTTTTTAACTCTACTACTTTTGTATTTGGCTCACAAAAACAAAAATTAGCGAAACCAGCTCCATGAAGGCCAACAATTACCTTTGCGCTATTTATAATTCTTATTTGTTCTTCGAAAGTGTAATTGCTGAGGGATAAAATTTTAAAATTGTTTTTTTTTAATACATGCTTAACTTCATTTTCATTTATTATAGACCTTAAATTTCTATTATTAGATACAGAATCTTTTCTATCGATATAAATTTTAGTCGGATATTTTTGACTATTAAATTGTTTTTTGTCTAAAAAAGTAGATTTCAACCATTCGGAAATCCAAATTGGAATTTTTTCTATTTCTCTATCTGCATCGTTCTTAATGCAATATGGATGTTGAGTAATTATAATTTCATCTGTCATTATATGTCTAAAGTATTTACTTGATAGTCTTTTACCTTTGGGTATCCCTAATTTGTCAAGGCTTTCTATTTGAAACTTTCTGCTCGTGTTAGGTAATAAAAAGTAATCTATTTTTGTAATATCAAATATTTTTTCACAAATTTTTATTCTTGGCAAAACATCAAACAACCAATGAAAATAATTATCGTTCCCAGCGCCACCCGTAAGAAGAGATAAAATTTTACCATTTAATTTCTTCTTTAATCTAGGTGTGCCTTTTTTGAAAATAATATTTTGATTGGCGCTTACATTATTTATTGGTCTAAGTTGAAATGAAGGTCCTTCAATAATATTGTTATCTAGGATTATTGCAGTATCGTGTATCCTATCTGTATATAATCTTCCTTCTTTAATTTTATAAACTTTGTAATTAATCTTTTCGTGAAATTTAGCTACAAAAGTTTCTATTCTTAAATCATCTTTTGAAAGTATAACGCCTTTAATCTTTCCATAAATTAAAATAAAAAAGTTGTAAAAAGACTCTTTGAAGATTTTCTGTAAAGCTCTATTAATATTTTTCAAATTTTTCCTTATACATTAATAAACTCAAAGTTTTTTACCGAGTCTTTAATATATTTAATTTGTACTTCACTATTATTTCTATCTACTGACTTCCAACTTTTATTTGCAGATAAAATTTCAAACTTTCCTGCGTATTTTTTTTTTACATAAAATGCATTAGTTCCCGAACTGTCTATAGCAATCAAGTTAAATCCTTTTGAGTCTAAAAGACTGGTCATAGCTTCTAATGATGCTCCAAAACAGCCATTATTTTTCCAAACATGGTCTGGATTATAAGGTATAGTTTTTTTCACATTGTTTCCAATATAATGATTATACTCACAGCAAATAACATTAATATTTTCTACGTTTAACTGCTTCAATACCCAATAGTCATTACCATCAATATCTAGAGAAAAAAAATCAAGCACTCTTTTATCTGTCTTTGAAAAAACTAGCTCATTAATATTGTTTTTTAGAATTTTTTTATTAATTATTTCAACTTTAGATTTGGGATAAAAAAAAGACACTAATTTTTTTAAAGATAAGCATTCGTCCTTATCTATATCTATTAATTTACCACTCCATCCATTTTTAATTAAATTAAGTGTATTACATTCATAAAAACTAAATCCTATTTCAACAAAATGTTTGTTATTAGGTATTTTACTAAATATATAATCTATTATTCCGTCTTCATTATTTTGAGAGGTAATTTTATACTCAAAATCATTAATTTTATCCAAGTTGTTAGAGTATTTGATATAAGATTTTTTTTTGTTTATTTCTCTTTTGAATTTTTTTTTTGTTCGGAAAAAGAGAATTAAAGAATATATACTCGGATGAAGATATTTTTCTCCAAATTTTAATATTAATCTAACAATTATTTTTTTTGATTTTTTCATTAATTTAAGACCTCATTATTCTTTATATATTGTATTAGTTCTATTTTTAATATAGTTTGATCAAAAATATAACACTTTGAATTACACTAATGAGTAAAAAAGCTTTAATCACCGGTATTACTGGCCAAGATGGATCATATTTAACTGAATTTTTATTAAAAAAAAAATATAAAGTTCATGGTCTTGTTAGAAGAGTTGCTCTTGAGGATGAAAATCATAGACTTTGGAGGCTTAGACATGTTTTGAATAAAATAACTCTTCACCCAGCCTCGCTAGAAAGTTATGCAAGTTTAGTTAAACTTATACAAAAAATTAAACCTCATGAGGTCTATCATTTAGGTGCGCAAAGTTATGTTGATTACTCATTTAAAGATGAATTTTCGACTCTTAATACCAATATAAATGGAACGCATTATATTCTTTCAGCTTTAAAAGAGTTTTCTCCAAGAACTAAATTTTATTTTGCAGGTTCATCCGAAATGTTTGGGAGTGTGAGAGAAATGCCTCAAACTGAAAAAACACCCTTTTATCCCAGATCTGTTTATGGAATTTCAAAAGTTGCAGGGTTTGATTTAACAAGAAATTATAGAGAAGCTTATGGTTTGTTTTGTTGTAGTGGAATACTTTTCAACCATGAGTCGCCTAGACGAGGCTTTGAATTCGTTACAAGAAAAATTACTCATGCTGTAGCGAGAATAAAATTTGGATTACAGAAACATTTAAAACTCGGGAACATGGATGCTAAAAGGGATTGGGGTCATGCTGAAGATTATGTCAAGGCAATGTGGATGATGTTAAATAGAAGAGCTCCAGAAGATTTTGTAATAAGTACCGGAAAACAATATTCTGTAAGAGATTTTGCAAGAACAGCTTTTAGAGCAGTAAATTTGGATTATAAAAAATACGTTAAAATTGATAAAAGACTTGAGAGACCTGCAGAAGTGCAAACTTTGCTAGGAAGCTGTTCTAAAGCTAAGAGAATTTTAAAATGGAAACCGAAGTATAATTTTCAAGAGCTTGTAAATGATATGGTTAAAGCAGATTTAGAGTTTGTAAGAAAACACAGATATTAAGCTTTAGAAACTATTTTTAAATTTGGAAGTGGAAAAATAAACTTAACACCTTTTTTAATCATCGCTTTTTCTCTTTTTAAAATTTCTTCTCTAAAATGCCAAGGTAAAACTAAATAATAATTGGGTTTTAAAGATCTTGAAGATTTTTCCGATATAATCTTAATTTTTGAACCTGGTGTATATAACCCATATTTGTTTTTATTTCTTTCAGCGGCAAAATTTATCTTTTTATTATTAATTTTAAAATATTGAAGTAGAACATTTCCTTTTGTAGAGGCTCCGTAGCAATGAATTTTTTGATTTTTTTCTTTTATCTTTTTGATAGTATTATTTAAATCTTTTTTTAATTTATTTATATTTTTAAAAAATTTTTTAAATGTATAGACTTTATTCAATTTAAGTTTATCTTCTATGTTAAGAATTTTTTTTACAGTTTTTATTTTTGTATGAATTTGTGAATTTTTGAGACATATAAAATATTGCTTACTTCCACCATTAATTTTATTTTCTTTAATATCAAAAACTCTTAATCCATTTTTTTTAGCTAGTTTAACAATTACATCACTACTGTAATACTCTATATGTTCATGACAAATTGTATCAAACATTTTAAATTTGAAGATTGAAGCTAAATCCGCAAACTCAACTAAGAATACCCCGTTAGGCATTAATAAGTCTTTAACATCTCTTAGGAATTTATTAGGATCTTCTGCATCGTAAAAAACAGACAGCGCAGTAATAATTTTGAATTTTTTATTTGTTTTTAGTCTTATCTTTTTCGCTGAAAAAAAATTCGATATAGTATATTTTACACTATTATAATTTTTTTTATATTTTTTAAGTATTGGGTCAATGCCAAATTTAATTACATTTTTACTATAAAAATTTAATAAGGACCCATCATTACTGGCGATATCTAAAACCATGTCATTTTTTTTCAAAGATGTTAGTTTTCCTAATATTTGAGTAACTTTTTTTACGTGATTTAACATTGTCTTGTTTATACCGGTTCTATAACCGTAATCTGGGCCATACAAATACTGTAAATCATAATTATGAGCTAACTGAACTAAATCACAATTTTTGCACATGATTAATGTTATTGGTTTTTTTTTAATTTTCTTTCCCCAGGAAGCAAATTTCCCAGTAAAACTTAAATTTCCAAGTGAGAATAATGTTACAAGCTTTTTAGATTTACAAGTTCTGCAATGATTTATTCGCATTGAAAACTTATATCAGTGCTTAAATATAATTCAAACCGACTTTTAAGAGTGATCTTTATTGATTAATTAGAGTGTTAGTATTATTCCAAAAACAGTTACGGCAGAAATTGCTGCAGCACCTAGTACTAAACTATTCTTTCTTTCTTTTTTTTTATCCTCATTCATCTTTGATACTAGATCATTAACATCTACTCTTTTATTAATTGCATTAGTATTTTTCAATTCAGAGTAGTAATTATTTTTATCAATTTCTGAGCTCATACCTGTAAATTAAACCACATTCTGACAAACAATGTAATTAAAAATAAGTTCATAGTGGGCATTTTATTTAAAAATTCCCTTTTTTCCTTTTGTTTGAAAAATTATTAAGTCCGGTTTGGGTTTAAACTGCTATTGCTTCTTCTGGAGAGAAATATTTTATATTCAAGGCTTCTGCAACCCCTTTGCAAGTTATTTTTCCTTTGAAAATATTTAAACCTGCTAAAAAATTTTTGTCTGCTAAAAGCGTTTTTTTGTAGCCCTGATCAGCTATTTTAATTAATAAAGGCAATGTTGCTTTGTTTAAAGCCATTGTGGAAGTTCTTGGAACTCCACCAGGCATATTTGCAACACAATAGTGCACTACATCATCAACAATATAAGTTGGATTAGCATGGGTAGTAGGTTTACTAGTTTCTATACATCCTCCTTGATCAATTGCAACATCAACAACCACTGAGCCTCTTTTCATAGACTTAATCATCTCTTTAGAAACTAATTTCGGTGCTTCTGCTCCTGGTATAAGAACGCCACCAATTAATAAATCACAATCTGAAATAAGTTTCTTAAGATCTGTTTTGCTGCTTTCTGAGGGAATAATTTTATCTCCAAACAATTCATGTAATTGTTTTAATCTATCTTTTGATTTATCTACTACATAAACTTTACTTTTCATACCAGTGGCTATTATTGCTGCGTTTTCTCCAACAACACCACCACCTAAAATGACTACATTTGCTGGGTCTACTCCAGGTGCTCCTCCTAATAATAAACCTCTTCCTTTTTGATTTTTTTCAAGCGAGTGTGCTCCAGCCTGAACTGACATTCTTCCAGCGACTGCACTCATGGGTGCTAATAAAGGAAGTCGGCCATTATCATCTGTGACTGTTTCATATGCAATACATATCGATTTAGACTTAATTAATCCCTCGGTTAATTCTTTTGCAGCTGCTAAATGTAAGTAAGTATAAATAATTTGATTTTCTCTGATCATTTTTACTTCACTCATTTGAGGCTCTTTTACTTTGACAATTATTTCGGCTCTTTTAAA
>MDTB01106944.1_pt1 | contig 18495 bp, 16 predicted proteins | sample 811161 | NCBI WGS metagenome assembly MDTB01 (sample SAMN05326650, study PRJNA326480) | marine metagenome | isolation source: seawater | place: Mediterranean Sea | collected 2009
GTTCGAGATAGAATGATTGTGTTTACAATATTCTGCATTTTCACTGTTTTCTTTTGGGCTGCATTTGAGCAAGGGGCAGGTTCTTTACCCTTATACACTAGGGATTTCACAGACCGTTTTCTTGAAGGAAACTCAGCTCTAATTTTTAAAATTGTGGATATTTCGGTAACAGTTATTCCGCTTTTGATAATTACATATGTATTAATAAGCTTGTTTAAGAAAACCTTTAGTGAAATTCTATTTTCAAATATTGTCCTTAGTATTAGTTTTGTCATTGTATGGGGAATCATAATCTTTAAAATATATACTGAGTCACAGTCTACATCAACCGAGGTGCCAATTACTTGGTTTGCAATTCTAAACTCTCTTTTTATAATTGTATTTGCACCACTATTTGCTAAGTGGTGGGACAGTAGCTATAATCCTCCAGCATCGGTTAAATATTTTTTAGGCTTAGCCCTTTTAGGAGTTGGATTTGGATTTTTAGCATTTGGAGCCAGAAATGTGCCATCAGGTGCTGATAGCGCTAGTTTAAGTATGATTTGGTTAGTACTAGCATATTTATTCCATACTTTAGGAGAATTATGTTTATCTCCTATGGGACTTTCCTATTTGAGTAAACTAATACCCGCTAGAATGATAGCCTTTATGTTTGGAGTTTATTATCTGGCTGTTGCAATCGGAAATAAGTTAGCACATTATATTGGAGGAGATATAGATAAGATTACTCAGGAATATAGTTTATCGGGCTTCTTTTTAATTTTTACCATAGTTCCGATAGTCCTTGGTATTATTTCTTTATTATTACATCCATTGATTAAAAAATCGATGCACGGAATTAGATAAATATCTTTTCTTATTTTTGTAAGGAAATATAATTGCATGAGAATAGCATTATTCATAAAAATAATAATAGTATGTTTTTTTTCTGTCAATTCCCTGGCGCAGGATATAAAGTGGATATCACTTGAAGATGCTGTTTATTTGCAAGAAGCTGCTCCCAGAAATATAATTATTGACATGTATACTTCCTGGTGTGGACCATGTAAATTATTAGACAGAAATACATTTGCAAATAAAGATGTTGCAAATTATATAAATGATAATTTTTATGCTGTAAAATTTAATGCTGAAGGAAATGATGTTGTAAACTTCAAGGGTTATAAATTTGAAAACCCTGGTTATAATCCTGCAAAGTCAAATAGAAGAAATAGTAGTCATCAATTAAGTCAAGCATTAAGAATTCAAGCGTTTCCAACAATTGTATTTTTAGATAAATCATCTAATGTTATACACAAGCTAAGAGGTTATAAAACTCCAAAACAGCTAGAGGTTTATTTAAAACTATTTACGGATGAGAATTACAAAAATTATAACTCCCAAGAAGAATTTAATAAGTTTTTTGAGTCTTTTGTTTACGAATTTGAGTCTAGGTGATAGTTAATTATTTTTTTGGCTGTTTCTGCGCTTGCCCCTTTTTTATTTAATAATTTTTCTAAATCGCTGTAATGCTCAAGAATTTTTTTCTTTCCATTATTACTCAATATATAATCAAGTTCCTTTTTAATATTTTTAGTGTTTAAATCATTTTGAATTAATTCCTTAACTGCAGGTTTATTCAATATTAAATTAACCAAGGAAATAAATTGTAATTTTCTCAATAAAAATTTTCCAATTTGAATAGAAATCCAACTTGATTTGTAGCAAACTACTTGGGGTGTTTTAATAAGTGCAGCTTCAAGAGTTGCAGTGCCAGAAGTAACTAATGCAGCTGAAGATCTTTGAAGTACATTGTAGGTTTTTCCTTCTACAATATCAACATTATTACAATCATCTATTTCAATAAATTTTTCATAAAATGATCTGCTTTTTGATGGTGCAGCGCATATCGTAAATTTAAAATTTTTAAAATATTTTGTAACGCTAAGCATTAGAGGTAATATTTTTCTTATTTCTTGATCTCTACTTCCAGGAAGAAGAGCTATTAATTTTTCCTTATGAAAGTTTTGATTAACATTTTTTTTCAAAACATCCAATAATGGATGTCCTACATAGTATACGTTATATTTTAATTTTTTATAATATTCTTTTTCAAAAGGAAGAATCACAAACATTTGATCAATAACTTTTCTTATGGTTTTTATTCTTTTTTCTTTCCACGCCCAAAGTTGTGGAGATATGTAAAAATGATTTATAAATTTTTTAGATTTTGCCCATTTAGCAATTCTCATATTAAAGCCAGGGAAATCAACATAAATTATTGCATCTGGACTATATTCTAAAATATCTTTTTTACAATAAGAAATATTAAATAGTATTTTCCTTAGGTTTATGAAAACTTCGTAAAACCCCATATATGAATAGGTTTTATAATGTTTTACAAGATTATTACTTTGTTCTTTCAAAAGATCACCTCCCCAGCATCTAAATTCTGAGCTAGGATCTAGTTTTTTAATTTCTTTAATTAGATTTGAACCGTGTAAATCACCTGATGCCTCACCAGCTATTATATAATATCTCACTAAAAATTATTTATGTAAATGGTTAGTATTGCAATTATTAATGTGGCTAATAAAACCCCTCTAGCCCTATCATCGTGGTCATATTTTAAAAACAAAAAAAATACAATTAAGTTGACAATTGCACCTAGACTTATCAATTTTGTTATGAAACTTTCAGAGATATAATCATTAATTAATTTTAAAATATTTATATCCTGAAATAAAACAAATGAGGTTATAATCATTCCTAAAAGGTTTGCTAAAAAACCACACATTAAGCCTAAAAATATTTCTTTTTTACTCAATTTAGTTTCCATTTTTTTAATACATCCAGATCATTATATGAAGTCATATCATAACTTATAGGAACAACTGAAACATATCCTTTTTCGAGTGCCCACTCATCGGTTTCTTCATTCATATCTTGATTAATAAAACTTCCTGTCAGCCAGTAATATTCTTTACCTAGAGGACTTGTTCTTTTATCATATGTATCTTTCCAATACCCTTTTGCTTGTCTGCAAAACTTAATTCCTTTAAATTTTTTTGTTTTTGAGGGGAAATTTACATTTAATATTAAATTTGATTTTTTCTGATTTAAAACATTAATAGAGATTTTTTCAATATAATCTTTACATGGTTCAAAGTCTGCATTCCAACTATAATCTAGAAGAGAAAAACCGATAGATTTAATACCTTCTATCCCTGCCTCAACAGCAGCACTCATAGTTCCAGAATATATAACATTAATAGAAGAATTAGCACCATGATTAATTCCTGAAACACATAAATCAGGTTTTCTGTCTAATATTTCACGAATCGCAAATTTAACACAATCGGCAGGGGTTCCCGAAATGCTGTATTCGGTTTGAGGACCATTATCAATTTTTTCTTTTTTTGAATACAATGTGTCGCTAATTGTAATTGCATGACCCATTCCACTTTGTGGACTATCTGGAGCAACTACTACTACTTCTCCGATTTTATTCATCACATGGATCAGTGTTCTTAGTCCAGGAGCCGTAATGCCATCATCATTAGTTACTAGAATTAGTGGTTTTTTCATATTTAAATATATAAACACAAAATTACACAAATAAATATTTAGTTACTTTAACAAAAAATTATTAATATGCTCATATTTTTTGGCTTAGAATTTGATTATTTTTATCCATAATGAAAAAAAATCTTTTTACTTCTCTTATTGCATTCTTAATGTGCTTAGCTTCATGTAGTTTTGTGTCAAAGGACTTTGATACAAGTGATAAAGACACCCTAATCATTCAATTAATTACCTACGTGTTAGATCAAGCCCATTACCTAGATAAAGAAATTGATGATAACTTTTCTGAAAAAGTATTTTACACTTTTCTTGAAAATTTAGACCCTTATAAAAGATATTTTTATACCTCCGATATTGAGCAGTTTTCAGAATATAAGTTTTCTATTGATGATTCCTTCAAAAGCCCAAATCTAAATTTTTTTGATATTGTTTATGAAGTTTACATTGAAAGAATGTCTGAATCTGAGAAAATACTCAGTAATGTTCTTTCAACACCCTTCAATTTTTCAAAAGATGAAGTTTTCGAGTTAGATTTTGAAACTCTTGATTATGTTCAAACCAAAGATGAAATGTATGACAGATGGAGAAGGTTACTTAAAATATATGTTATCGAGAATTATCATAATGAAATTGAAGATGATCTCAGAAAACTAGAGCTGGACAATACTTTTGAAGTCAGAGATTTAAAAGTAATAGAAAAAGAATCAAGAGAATCTCTAAACGAAATGATGTCTCAGAATTACAAATTTGTTTTTGAAGAAATGCAGAGATCTGATTGGCTTTCTGTTTATATTAACTCTTTTGTATCTCAATATGATCCTAATACCTCATATTTAGATCCTGAGTCAAAAGATAGATTTGATGTTGATATGTCTGGAAATTACGCAGGTATTGGTGCTCGTCTTCAAAAAAAAATAGATAAAGTTGAAATAACCGAAGTTATTTCGGGTGGTCCTGCTTGGAGAGATAATATTTTAGAAAAAGGTGATGCAATACTAAAAGTCAGGCAAGATGATGAGCAAGAGCCAGTTGGTATTTTAACCATGAGGCTGAGTGAGGCTGTAAAACTAATTAAAGGCAAAAAAGGAACTAAAGTACATTTAACCGTCAAAAAAGTTGATGGTTCAATTTCCGAAGTTACTGTTAAAAGAGATATTGTTCAATTAGAAGAAACATACATAAAGTCGTCAATTGTTGAGAAAGATAATAACAGCTATGGAATAATTAATATACCAAAATTTTATATTGATTTTGATAACCAAAGTAATAGGGATGCTGCAAAAGATCTTAGAACTGAGATTAACAGATTAAAAGAACAAGGTGTTAAAGGTTTAGTAATTGATCTTAGAAATAATGGCGGGGGTGCTCTTAAAACAGTAGTCGATATGGCTGGAATGTTTATTAAAAATGGCCCAGTAGTTCAGGTTAAATACTTCGATAAAGAAAAGCAGGTTCTAAGTGATAGGGATAGGTCCATTTTATGGAGTGGTCCCTTAGTTATTTTGGTTAATGAAGGATCTGCTTCAGCATCTGAAATACTAGCTGCAGCCATGCAGGATTACAAAAGAGCAATTATAATTGGTGGTAACCAAACCTGGGGTAAAGGAACTGTTCAAAATGTATTTCCCCTAAACAGGATGGTCAGAGGTAATACTAACGGTGATCTTGGAGCTTTAAGGTATACCACTCAAAAGTATTACAGAATTAGTGGTGGATCAGTTCAATTAGAAGGCGTTAAAAGTGATATCAATGTACCATACAGATATAAATATTTAGATTTTGGAGAGAAGGATTCAGAAAACCCCCTTAAATGGGATGAAATTGACGATGTTGATTATACAAAATGGCAAAGTAACTTTGATTTTGATTTGGCTATTTTAAAAAGTAAAGAAAGAATGTCCAATAATGAGTATTTAAAATTAGTCGATGAAAATGCCAAATGGATAAAAACTGTTAGAGATGACAAGCTTATTAATTTGAACTACGATAGTTTCAAAAAAAAGCTTGAAGATAATTCAGCTAAAACAAGAAAATTTAAAGCTCTAAATGACTTTTCAATGAGTTACACATTTAAGTCTCTTCCTTATGAGCTAGATCTAATAGAAAAAGATTCTGTTCTTGGAATTAAAAGGGAAAGGTGGCATAAAAGTTTAAATAAGGATTTATATATTGACGAAGCATTAAATGTTCTATCTGATTTAAGATTTTCGTATCTTGAGAATTAACAACTAAATCATGAATACTATTTCTAAAAAGTTTTTTGATATAAGAAATAACTTTTTAGGAATAATTAGCCTGGGTTACATTTTATTTATTTTTTTTATTTCCCTCTTTGCATATATCATTGCCCCTGATAATAGCAAAAATGCTAATACAATGAATCTCTCTATTCATTCAAAAAAACCAGGTTTTAAAACATTAATGATTAATTTGAAAGAGGAAGATGTAAAAGAGACCTCATTAAAGTCCATTTTTTTGGGATCCAATGTGCAAACAAATCAAATTCCAATTATCGATTATGAAATTAAGGATGGTTTAATACATTATTTGCCTTATGCATCCAATGATTCAGAGTTTCAAACATTTGAATTTAACAAGGTTGAAATTTCTGAGAAAAAATTTTATTTTGGAACTGATAAGTTTGGTAGAGATGTGCTGAGTAGAATAATAATAGGATCTAGAATATCATTCTATATCGGTTTTATTTCAATTTTTATTTCATTATTTATTGGAGTGATTTTAGGTTCAATTTCTGGCTATTACTCCGGATTTTCAGACAAAATTATTATGTGGTTGATTAATGTAACTTGGTCTATACCAACTTTGTTATTAGTTATTGCAATCACACTGGCACTGGGTAAAGGTTTTTGGCAGGTTTTCATAGCAGTAGGATTAACTATGTGGGTAGAGGTTGCTAGAATTGTAAGAGGACAAGTTAAACAGTACAAGGAAAGACAGTTTATAATTGCTGCTAAAGTTTTAGGACTTAATGATTTTAGAATTATTACTAAGCATATTTTACCGAATATTACTTCACCATTAATTGTAATATCAGCAGCAAATTTTGCAGCTTCAATATTGATTGAAAGTGGACTTAGTTTTTTAGGCCTTGGGGCTCAACCACCTATGACTAGCTGGGGACTTATGATAAAGGATCATTATAATTATATTATTCTGGGCGAACCTTTTCTTGCGGTAATTCCTGGGCTTTGTATCATGCTTCTTGTTTGTTCTTTCATGATACTAGGTAATTCATTAAGGGATGTATTGGATGTAAAAGGTTAATTTAAAGAGGGTGGAAACTGAAGTAAAATTTTTCCAACCATTGCATTTATCTTTTCACTTTTTTTTTCTGGTTTATTAGAGTAAATATACCCTTTTCCTATTCCCTGCCAGACTAATTCATTTTTTTTATTGTCAACTACGTCAATAAATAAAACACCTTCATTGTATTTATATGAATTAAGGTACCAACTATTTGCATAATGGTATGACCCAAGATAAGGACTAACATCCATAGATCCATAATAATTACTTGACGGATAATAATCAACCTTTTGATTGGTTTTTGTGAAAAAATTTACAGTGAAGTCTGGGTTAATCGAACTTTTTCTGAATCCCTTGTTGTATAATTCAACATCAATTGCTTTTAAAATTCTTTTTTTGTCAATGTCGTTAATCTTTACTTTGTCGATTCCCTGTTTTGAAAAAGCATAAGTTTTTAGATTTGAAAAATCGATATTTTTATTATATTCTGAACTGACCCTAATTGAATCACAAGACAAAAAAGTAGAAAAGACTAAAACTAAAACTGTTAATTTTTTCATACTAAAAATTTTCTAAAAGTTTATCATCAACTAAGTTAGGTAAAGTTACCTTAAGTTTTGGATTTTTTTTCATAGCTCTTGAAATTTGATTAATTGCACCCTTATTTCTTGCCCAATTTCTTCTTGCAATACCGTTATTTACATCCCAAAACAACATAGATTCAATATCCTTTTCACTTTTTTCAGTACCTTCAATAAGCATACCAAATCCGCCGTTAATTACTTCACCCCAGCCTACACCTCCGCCATTATGAATACTGACCCATGTAGCACCCCTAAAGCTATCTCCAATAACATTTTGAATAGCCATATCAGCCGTGAACTGGGAGCCATCATAAATATTAGAAGTTTCCCTATATGGTGAATCTGTTCCTGAGACATCATGATGGTCTCTGCCTAAAATAATTGGGCCAATTTTTCCATCTTTGATTGCTTTATTAAATGCCTTTGCGATTTCAATCCTTCCAGTAGAATCAGCATAAAGGATTCTTGCTTTTGAACCTACAACCAATGCATTTTCTTTAGCCGCTTTGATCCACTGAATGTTATCTATCATTTGTTGTTTAGTATCCTCAGGTGCATTTTTTACTAATTTTTCTAATACCTCACATGCAATTGTATCAGTTGCATCTAAATCTTCTTGTTTTCCAGACGAGCATACCCATCTAAACGGTCCAAAACCATAATCAAAACACATTGGACCCACAATATCCTGTACATAGCTTGGATATTTAAAGCTTCCATCATCTTTAACAATATCAGCATTTGCTTTGGATGCCTCAAGTAAAAATGCGTTTCCGTAATCAAAGAAATATGTTCCTCGATTAACATGCTTATTAATAATTTCTACATGCCTTTTTAGTGTTGATTTGACTTCACTTTTGAATTTTATCGGATTTTCATAGATTAATTTATTGGCTTCTTCAAAAGAATAGCCAACAGGATAATAACCTCCAGACCAAGGATTATGAAGAGAGGTTTGATCACTCCCAATATCAACCATAATATTATTCTCATATAATGATTCCCACACATCAACAATATTTCCATGATATGCAATTGATACTACCTCATCATTTTCTTGGGCAGTTTTTACTCTTTTAACTAGTTCTGATATACTATTTATAATCTCATCTACCCAATTTTGTGAATGTCTCGTTTCGATAGCTTTTATATTAACTTCTGCACATACTGTGATACATTCTGAAATATTTCCAGCTTTTGGTTGAGCTCCACTCATACCGCCCAAACCTGATGTGACAAATAATTTTCCTTTTGGTTCTTTTTTAATTTTTCTAAACGCGTTAAGTACCGTAATTGTTGTTCCGTGAACAATTCCTTGCGGCCCAATATACATATAACTTCCTGCTGTCATTTGGCCGTATTGACTTACTCCAAGTGCATTGAATTTTTCAAGATCTAATTTCTTTGAGTAATTGGGAATTACCATACCATTTGAAACTACGACTCGGGGTGCATTAATATTCGAAGGAAATAAACCCATTGGATGACCTGAATACATCACAAGTGTTTGATCATCATTCATTTCTGCTAAATACCTCATCGTTAAAAGATATTGTGCCCAATTTTGAAAGACAGCTCCATTTCCTCCATAAGTAATAAGTTCATGAGGGTGTTGTGCTACTCTTTTGTCAAGATTATTTTGAATCATTAACATAATGGCAGCTGCTTGTATTGATTGATGGGGATAATCTTCAATCGGTCTAGCATACATTTCATAGTTGGGCCTGAATCTATACATGTAGATTCTACCATATTTTTCCAGCTCAAATTTGAACTCAGGGATTAATTCCTGATGAAATTTTTTATCAAAGTATCTAAGTGCATTTCTTAAAGCAAGCTTTTTTTCTTCGGTCGTTAGAATATTTTCCCTAACCGGTGCATGATTTACATTTCTGTCATACTCCATTTTAGCAGGTAATTCTTCAGGAATGCCTAATAAAATTTGTTTTTTAAAGTTCATTTAAAATATCAATTATGCTTTATCAAATAACAATTGTAATACCAAAGATAAATTAAAACACAATAATTTCGATTATCTTTACAATAGGTTATTCTAATGAAAAAAATCTCTCTACTCTTAGCCATTTTGTTTCTAACCTTTAGTTGTGGAACTAAGCGAGTCATCTACAACAACAAATCAGAAGAACCTAAAAAAGAGGTCAAAGCCAAAAAAGAAAAGCCAAAAAAGAAAAAATCAAAAAAGCCTGTAATAGTACCCAAAATTTTAAACACTGAGGATTATGTTAAATATTACTCAAATATTGCAATGGATGAGATGATTCAATTTGGTATTCCAGCAAGTATCACTTTAGCTCAAGGAATTTTGGAGTCAGCAGCAGGTAAGGGAAGGTTAGCAGCCGAGGCTAATAATCACTTTGGGATTAAGTGTCATGATTGGAAGGGAAAAAAAATATATCATGACGATGATGAGGAGCAAGAGTGTTTTAGAAAGTACGATAATCCTGAATATTCATACAGAGATCATTCACTATTTTTATCCAATAGGGGTAGGTATTCTTTTTTATTTGACATAAAAAAAGATGATTACAAGCAATGGGCAAGAGGTCTCAAAAGAGCTGGATATGCAACTGATCCTAAATATCCTCAAAAATTAATTGATTTAGTTGAGAGATATGAGCTTTATAAATATGATAATGTAGTTCTCAAGAAAAAAAATAGATCATATAAAGTAAAAAGGGGAGACACATTGTACTCTATTTCTGAAAAATTTAATATGTCGGTTAGAGCAATAATAAAGGTAAATAATTTGAAAGAAGAAAATCTTAAGGTTGGTCAAACATTGATGATAAAAAAATAATACTCAAGTCATCAACGTTTTGGTGTAATCAATGTAGTGGACCAGTGAGGATTGTTTGATTATAGCCTGAACCAAAACTGTGTTGATGATCTTGAATATTAAATATCAAACTCAAAATTAATTTAAAATTTATTCGAAAAAACCTAAGCTTAACAGAACAAATTAACAGTGCTTTGTTAATAAAGTATATTTAAACTCTGTTTATTGTAACTAGTAAAGAGCCTGAATTCCCATTCCAATTATGCTCAGCTCTAAATCCGTTCTCTATACATATTAATTTTACTACCTGCTTCATTTGTTGGCTATTTCCTGTGATTATTTCGAAATCATCAACCCCGTTATTATAATTTGTTATTAGCCAGTTTGGAAGAATATCTTTTACTTTAGAATAAGTAAATCCGTGGAGATCAATTTTCAACAAAAACTGTTATTTTAGTTTATGTTTTATGGAATTAAAACTTTTTAATTCAGCCTGAGTTAAAACCCTCAACAACATTTTTTCAGCTTCTTTGTCGAGAGAAACTGCTTCTTGAGGAGAAGCTCCGTTAGATGCCATATACTGTGCTTTTTTATATGTTGAGTAAATGACTCTACTAACATAATTGATTTTATTTTCATCTAGCCCAATCTCTTCAAACAGTTCATAGTTTAATGATTTAACTTCCTCAATTGATTTATAATCGATGGAACCAAATGATAAATTCGAAATAAAGATTAAAAGGATAAAGATTAATAAAAATTTTTTCATGATATGAATTTTTTTAAATATAGTTAATTAATTTTTGATATGTAAATATCGTTTTCAATTTTTTCAACTTTGATGAGCTCAAATTTTCTTAGTGACTTTATGGCCTTATCCCATGCTTTATTGCTAATTTCAATTTTATCTTTTACCTCCCCAATTAATTTATTTTCCTTGGAAATATTTTCATAAACTAATTTTTCACTCTCATTCATTGAAATTTTCTTTTTCTCAGGTCTCATTTGAGGAAAAAATAATACTTCTTGTATCGATGAATTATTAGTCATAAGCATCACTAATCTGTCGATTCCAATCCCGATTCCCGAGGTGGGTGGCATACCATATTCAAGAGCTCTTAAAAAATCATAATCTATAAACTTACCAGCCTCTTGATCACCTTTTTTTGATAATTCAAGTTGTTTCTCAAATCTTTCTTTTTGGTCTATTGGGTCATTTAACTCGCTATATGCATTTGCTATTTCTTTTCCGTTTATGATTAACTCAAATCTTTCAGTAAGGTCTTTGTTTTTTCTATGAACCTTAGTAAGTGGGCTCATTTCTTTGGGGTAGTCAATAATAAATGTAGGTTGTATAAAATTTGGCTCACACTTATCCCCAAATATGCAGTCAATGATTTTTCCCTTCCCCATTGTATCGTCAATTTCAACATTTAAATTCTTTGCGGTTTTTATAATCATCGATTCTTCCATTTCAGAAATGTCAATTCCAGTAAATTTTTTTATTGCTTCATAAATTGAAAGTCTTTGGTATGGTGCTTTAAAATCTATAACATTATTACCAACCTTTACTTTGGTTTCACCATTTGAATCAATAGATACTTTTTCTAACAGCTGCTCGGTCATTTCCATCATCCAATTGTAATCTTTGTAAGAAACATATAGCTCAAGAATGGTAAATTCTGGATTATGTGTTCTGTCCATACCCTCATTTCTGAAATCCTTGGCAAATTCATAAACTCCGTCAAAGCCACCCACAATTAGTCTTTTAAGATATAATTCGTTTGCAATTCTTAAATAAAGAGGAATATTTAATGCATTGTGGTGTGTTAAAAATGGTCTTGCATTAGCTCCCCCCGGAATTGGTTGTAATATTGGTGTTTCTACTTCAAGATATTTTCTGTTATTCAAAAACTCACGAATACTATTTGTAATTAAGGTTCTTTTGATAAATGTTTCTCTAACATCAGGATTGACAATTAAATCAACATATCTTTGACGATATCTAAGTTCTGGGTCATTGAATTCATCATATAAATTACCTTCACTATCTTCCTTTGGCAACGGTAATGGTCTTAATGATTTTGAGAGTAATTTAAAGTTTTTAACTAAAACTGTTTTTTCTCCAACTTTGGTTTTGAATAAATTTCCTTCGACTCCGATAATATCACCGATATCAAGTAATTTTTTATATAGTTCATTATACAAAATTTTATCTTCACCGGGACAAATTTCATCTCTGTTGAAGTAGAGTTGAATTTTACCTTTACTGTCCTGAAGTTCGGCAAAGCTTGCATTACCTTGAATTCTTCTTGACATTAAGCGTCCAGAAATAACAACTTTTTTATCAATTTTAAACTTATTTTTAATTTCTAAAGAGTAGTCAGAAACTGGGAATATTTCTGCCGGATAAGGGTCTATGCCTAAATCTCTAATTTTTTTTAATTTATCCCTTCTTACTAATTCCTGTTCGCTTAATTCCATCAATTGAAAGTTGTTCTTTTACAAATATACTTTTAATTGAAATAAAAATGAATAACGAATTAATTTTTAAAAGATAACTATATTTACATCAATTCTTTTTTATGAGCTTATTCAGAGTTTTTTTATCCATTTTATGCCCTCCATTAGCTGTTATCGATAAGGGATGTGGATCCATACTAATTGTATTTATTTTATGTGTTTGTGGATGGGTTCCCGGAGTTATTGCTGCCCTTGTGATATTAAACAACCCTAAAAGTTAATGATGAACAGACAAATTAAATTTATTGATTTAGGGCTCATGGATTATAAAGAAGCATGGGATTATCAACAAAATTTATTTGATGAAATAGTTGAAATAAAGAAACAAAATCGAAAAAATAATACAAATATTAAAACCCCAAATTATTTTTTATTTGTTGAACATCCGCATGTATATACATTAGGTAAAAGCGGTAATGAATCAAACTTATTAATTAATGAAGCCCAGCTAAAAAATAAAAATGCCAGATTTTATAAAATTAATAGGGGTGGTGATATTACCTATCATGGCCCTGGCCAAATAGTTGGATATCCAATCCTGGATCTTGAAAATTTTTTCACTGATATTCACAAGTATTTGCGTTTATTAGAGCAGATAGTTATAATGACACTTGGTCATTACGGAATTCAATCTGAAAGAAATGATGGCAAAACAGGGGTTTGGTTAGATGTTAATACACCATTTCCAAAAAAAATTTGTGCTATGGGTGTTCGTGCTAGCAGGTGGGTTACAATGCATGGTTTTGCTTTAAATGTTAATGTAGATCTTAATTATTTTAACAATATTATTCCATGTGGTATAGCAGACAACATTGTAACCTCAATGAATAATGAATTGAATGAGCCAGAGATAAATATTGCTAAGGTTAAAGATGCATTGAAAAATTATTTTTCAAAAACCTTTGACTCAAAGTTTATCTAGCAACTTGGTATTTAATTTTATTGTTAGTTGTTTTTATGCTGAATCCGATTCCGCTTTTGTCAAAAATAAAGTCGGCATTACTTTTTGATAAAATTGGGAATCCTTTGATTATATTTAAATTATTATCAAATAAGTAAATCTTATTATTTTGAGAGTCAAATATGTTTATGTAACTATTCTTTTCTAAATAATAAATTTTAAAATCTTGGTATTTTCCAAAAGAAATCTCAACACTGCTCTTTGAATCCGATAAAATATTTTTTTCAAGTGTTAAGATAGATGATTTATTACTAGCTACTTTGCTATTAATTGGCATAGACCCTTCAGCTGATGTATTTCCTCTCATATCTATCTTAATAATTTCGTTTTTTCTACTGCTGGTAACAAGAAAATTTTGATATTGAAATATTTCATAATCAGAGTAACTATATTTTGTGTCAGGTTCAATTCTGATTTTACCTCTTCGGTTTAAAATTACAAGTTCGTCAGATGTTTTAAATACGATAATGTCTTTGTTGCTAATTCTAAAATGTTTTGGCTTTGTTAAGATTTTGGCTTTTTTATCATAATCAAATCCCCTGACCCTATTCCCCTTAGAATCAAACATAAATAATTCATTACCCTGCGTTATTAATAATCTGTAATTTTTATTATTATCATAATCAAATACAGAAAGCGGTTTTGTTATTTGGTCATTAAATTTTAACGGAAATTTTCCAACATTTCTGCCTTTTCTGTCTAACAAGTAAAGTGCCTTTTTAGTAGCAAAAACATACTGTAACTTTCCGTTTTTATAGCTGTCAATCTGATTAATTTCTTCAATAATTTTACCATCAATTTCTCTTGTCCATTCAACTTGTCCACGATCATTAATTAGGTACAATATATTTTTGTAATCTTGAATAAGAACTTCATTACTATTATTTATATGATTTTTTACTATCAGCGGGCCAAGTACAATATCGTTAGTAATACTTGATTCAAATTTTAATTCTATCGATGAGTTTGAATATTCATTTTTAAAATCTGAAATATAACCATTGATATTAACGATTTTATCCCCTTTCTTTAATTGGAATATTTTGTAGTATTCTAAATTTGAATTTGAAGACTCAAAGTTAAAGATATTTAGATTTTTTTCAAGATTTGAGCTGATTAAATCATAATCTTCAATTAAATCATTTTTAAAATCAAAATATGGTTCTTTTTCAGAGTTAATTATCTCTTGAATGGCCAATTTTTCATCATTTTCCTGAATATTGAAAGAATAATCATCAAATACACCATTTATAGAAATTAGATTACTTGAGGCATCAATATTCAAAATTAAATTTCTGTTTGAATCATTTGATTCTATATTGAAAAGTTTTCTTAGTAGTTTATCAGTGTATAGGCCGTCCAGCGCTACACTAAAATTGATATTTGTTTGATTAATTTTTTGAAATTTTTTGCCAAAATAATTGTTGTTAATCACAGGTTCGCGGTAGTCGTTACTTGAAATAACATCAATTTTTTCATATTTCAATTTTTTATCTGTAATTCTGTCATTTATAATCTCTGAGCCAATTATATCATACTGAAGTTTGCCATCAAATTCGTACAGTCCGATTACAATCTCTTTATCGTCATTTATTAGAGATATTTGTGAAACTAGGTTCTTTATTGTCAAATTAGAGTTTACAAGTGAATTTAAGTAGCCATTATTATCAATGCTATTTTTAAATTTTCCAAGATTGTTTATAGAAATTACAACACTTGAATTCTCGCTTACTAATTCATATGAGTTTATTTCTTTTTTTATAATTTTTTCACATGAAGAAAAAATAAAGAATATTAGAATAATTAATACTTTATGTCTCATAAATTATTTGTTAAGCACTAAATTAAAAATCAATTATCAATTGTTCGTCAAAAAGCTTGAAACTTTTTCTGTGATGAACTGTAATTCCATGTTTTTTTATAGCCTCTTTGTGTTGTTTAGTTGGATAACCTTTATTTTTAGACCAAAAATAATTAGGAAACTCTTTTGATAATTTTTTCATGAATATATCTCTTGAGTACTTTGCCAGAATTGAAGCAGAAGCAATACTTAAGTATTTTTCGTCACCTTTAATTATGGTTTCGTGAGGGATATTTCCAAAATTTTTGAATCTATTTCCGTCGATAATTAAAAACTCTGGTCTTATTTTTAAATTTTTAATGCATTTATGCATTGCTATAATAGATGCATTGAGAATATTCACATCATCAATTTTTTTTGGAAATATATTTTGAATACTGTAACTAATAGAGTTTTCAATTATAATTTTCGATAACCTCTCCCTGTCTTTTTGTAAGAGTTTTTTTGAATCGTTAATTGCTTTATGATTAAAGTTTGGTTTCAGAATTACTGCAGCAGCTGTAACTGGGCCGGCCAGGGAACCTCTACCTGCCTCATCAATTCCACATTCAAAATTATATTTACTGAATTTTATTTTTAACATTAAAAATTTGTTAAATATTAGGGATTACTATGTTTGTAATTAACTTTGTAGCAAGTTGTAATAAAAAATGAAAAAACTCTTATCCTTTTATGTTTTTTTTATTTGTGTAAATTTTTTGCATTCTCAAAATCAATTATTCCCCGAGCTTAGGACAGAGGGTTTTGATAGAAGCGCAAATTTACAAAATTCCTCAATCAGAGATTCAATTGTTAGTAAATTTGGTGTTAGCACATCATTAAACAAAAATCCAGACGCAAAAATTGAAGATTATCTAATCATTTCAAGAGATAGTGATACAACCGTCGTAGACACATCCTTAACTATTAATAAATATTACAAATTAAATTATTTAAGAAAGGATGATTTTGATAAAATTCCATTTTCTAATACTGGTACAGCTTACAACACATTATCCTTTTCTAATTTTAGCTCAATCACTCCCAAGATGGGAGCTTCCAACAAGTATCTTTCTTATGAGTTAGTAGATGATATAGATTATTATTATCTTCCGACTCCATTTACAGAGCTTATGTATAGGTCGGTATTTGAGCAAGGGCAATTGCTTGATGCTATCTACTCTGTTAATACTTCTCGACAATTTAATTTTTCAATTTCCCGAAAGGGATTAAGATCTTTGGGGAATTACCAAAATTTTCTAAGTAGCAGCTCAAATTTTAATTTCACCACAAATTATATTTCAAAAAATAAGAATTATAAATTTAGAACTCATTTTACTAATCAAAGGCTATTTTCAGAACAAAATGGAGGTATAAATGATTCTGATATTTTGAACTTTGAAAATGGTAATAGCCAATTTTTGGACAGAGGAGTTTTTGATCCAAATTTTCAAAATGCACATAACGAGTTTTTAGGTAAGCGGTTTTATATAGATCAAAATTATGTGATTGTAAAAAAAGACTCAATTAGAAGTGGTATTGAATTGTTTAATTCGATATACCATGAAGAAAAAAAATATAAATTTCAACAAAGTTCTAGCGATGAATTTTTTGGTAGCTCTTATGCATCACAGGAGATTAATGATAAAATATTACTTAACACAATAAATCTAAATGTCGGATTGATCTACAGCAGCGAAAAATTAGGAAAGATAAATTTGGGTTTTAAATATATTGCAGACAGATACACTACAGATAACTATCAAATTGAAGAGTTAATTATTGATGATACAAAGACAATCAATTCAAAAACAACATTTCTTACGGCGAAATATTTAAAAATATTTTCAAAAATTGAATTAAATGTAAAAACAGAGAATTTCATTATCGGAGATAACAAATCAAATATGTTTGATTCTACGTTTAAGCTAAAACTTAAAAATGATAGTTCTTTGGAATTCAACTATAAATTTATGTCAATGGTTCCGAATTATAATTTTCTTCTTTACACTAGCAATTATGAAAATTACAATTGGGATAATCAATTTGAAAACCCCGTTTCCAATTCAATTTCGTTCAAATTACAGTTAAATAAATTATTGGATTTGAATGCTGAGTTTATATCTGTAAATAATCACATACAATTTGAAAAATCAATGAGTGAAAATTTGTTAGATTTAACCGATTATTCAATTCTTCCTGTTCAACACAATGGAAACCTCGAAATCTTAAAGATTCAGCTAGCTAGAGAAATAAATTTTGGTAAATTTTCAATTGATTCAAAAATTCTCTTACAAAAATCTCTTTCTGATGAAATAATTAATTTACCACAAATTGTTTCCAGAAATACAGTTTATTTCAGCACTGATATGTTTAAAAAAGCATTGTTTTTACAAACAGGATTCGGAATTAAATACTTCTCAAAATTTTACATGAATGGTTATGACCCTTTATTATCGGAATTGTATATTCAAAATGAAAAGGAGATAGGTGAATTTCCTTTGATTGATTTTTTTATTAACGCCAAGATTCAGCAGACAAGACTTTATTTTAAATTTGAGCACTTGAATTCTTCATTTACTGGTTATAATTATTATTCAGCACCAAATTATCCATATAGGGATTTTACATTTAGATTTGGCTTAGTATGGAATTTTTTCATGTAGATAAGTTGTTGATAATAAAGTATATCTGTATATTCTCTGAAAAATATCTGTAAAATGTTTTGTACATCTCAAAAAGATACTATATTTGCAGGCGCTTCTGAGCAAAACATCTAGGTTTAAGGTAGTTTTTGTTGATAAATTCCTCCTAAATACAGATTGGATTGCTTTGCAAGCTAAAATAAGGGTTTTATATTTGCACCCCTGCTTAATTAAAAGCAGAGAAAAATTTATGTTCATTAAAATATTGAAATTGATTGACAGCGTAAATTAAAATTTATTTTAATTTCAGAGAA
>MDTB01025442.1_pt1 | contig 18494 bp, 23 predicted proteins | sample 811161 | NCBI WGS metagenome assembly MDTB01 (sample SAMN05326650, study PRJNA326480) | marine metagenome | isolation source: seawater | place: Mediterranean Sea | collected 2009
TGTCTAGACAACACAATAATGCTAATATAATTGCTTTAGGTGCAAGATTAACAAAAAAAAGTCTATCTTTAAAATTAGTAAATCTATTTTTGAAGACTAAATTTGAAGGTGGTAGACATTTAAAAAGGATTAAAAAAATATAATGTCAGTAATAAAACTAGATAAATACTTAAACAGCTTTTTCAAATTAAAATTGCAAGATGCTGACAAGGAACTCTACAATTCAATTAGAGATGAATTTACAAGACAGCAAAATCATATTGAATTAATTGCTTCAGAAAATATTGTATCAAAAGCTGTTTTAGAGGCACAGGGTTCGGTCTTAACTAATAAATATGCTGAAGGTTATCCTTCAAAAAGATATTATGGCGGATGTGAACATGTGGATGTCTCTGAAAACTTAGCGATTGAGCGAGCAAAAAAACTATTTGATTGTAAATTTGCAAATGTACAACCACATTCTGGTGCGCAAGCTAATGGAGCAGTTTATTTAGCACTTTTAAAACCAGGCGATACTACTTTAGCGATGAGTTTAAATTCTGGTGGACACTTAACTCATGGAGCAAAACCGGCTCAGTCAGGGAAATGGTTTAACGCGCTTCATTACGAAGTAGATAGGGAAACGGGATTAATTGATTATAATGCTGTCGAAAAACTTGCAATGGAAAATAAACCCAAACTGATAATTGCAGGAGGCAGCGCTTACTCAAGAATAATTGATTTTAAAAAGTTTAGAGAGATATGTGATCGAATAGGGGCGTATCTTTTAGTTGATATGGCGCATCTATCTGGTTTAGTAGCCGGAGGTGTTTATCCAAATCCAACCAAATATGCCGATGTTGTTACTTCTACAACACATAAAGTTTTAAGAGGCCCAAGGGGTGGTGTCATTTTAACAAATAATGAGGAGTTAGCTAAAAAATTTAATAGTGCAATTTTTCCTGGTTTACAAGGTGGGCCTTTAATGCATGTAATTGCAGCTAAAGCAGTTTGTTTTAAAGAGGCTTTATCGGATGACTTTAAAACATATACAAAAAATGTAATTAAAAATGCGAAAGTTTTATCAGAAAGATTGTCTGAAAAAGGCTTTAAAATTTTTTCAGGTGGAACAGATACACATCTAATGCTTCTTGACTTAAGATCATTCAAAGTAACCGGTAAAGACGCCCAAGCTTCTCTAGGAAATGCAAATATAACTTGCAATAAAAACGGCATTCCATTTGATACAGAAAGCCCATTCATAACTTCTGGCATTAGATTGGGTACACCTGCCTGTACTACAAGAGGTTTTAAAGAAGAGGAATTTAAGTTAGTTGCAGATTTAATTCATAAAGTAATTAAAGGCTTAAGTGAGAACAGATCAAATAATTCAAAAATCGAAAACGAAGTAAAAAAAGAAATTATTGATCTTTGTTCTTCTTTTCCTATATATGGAAATTAAATAAATTTATGCTTTGTCCTTTTTGTAGAGAAAAAGATACATCAGTAGTTGACTCGAGACCAACGGAAGATGGCACTGCTATAAGAAGAAGAAGATTGTGTGGATGTGATAGAAAAGAAAGATTCACCACATTTGAACGTGTTCAATTTCAAGAATTAACTGTTATCAAGGGAAATGGTAAAAGAGAACCATTTGATAGAGATAAAATTTCAAAATCTATACGAATAGCTACAAGAAAACGACCAATAGACTCTGAAACTATTGAAAAATTTATTTCAAAAATAGTTAGAAATCTGGAAGGACTTGGCGAAAGCGAAATTCCTACACCAACAATTGGAAAATTTATTATGGATGGTCTGTCATCACTAGATAAGGTTGCATATGTTCGTTTTGCTTCTGTTTACAAAAATTTTAAAGAAGCAAAAGATTTTGAACAGTTTGTAGGCAATTTAGATGATAATAAATCATAATTATTATCTTGATCTTGCTTTTCAATTAGCAGAAAGAAACTTAGGTCTAACAAGATTAAATCCCTCTGTAGGAACTGTTATTGTGAAGAACGGTACAGTTATATCCTCCGGAGTAACTTCTTTAAATGGCAGACCCCACTCAGAATTTAATGCCCTAAATAAATTAAAAGATTGTTCCGGAGCATCGTTGTATACAACTCTTGAACCTTGCACTCACCATGGCAAAACTCCGCCATGCATAGATATTATTATAAAAAAAAAAATTAAAAATGTTTATTATGGTTTTGAAGATCCTGATTTAAGAACATTCAAAAAAGCGAAAAAAATTCTTAATAAAAAAGGTATAAAAAGTAAATTAATTTCAATAAAAAAATATAGTAAATTTTACAAAAGTTATTTCATAAATAAAAAATCATCTATTCCATTTGTTACTGCTAAGATAGCAATTTCTAAAGACTATCTGACAATAAATAAAAAAAATAGATGGATAACAAATAAAATCTCAAGAAATTTTGTTCATTTATTAAGAAGCAAATACGATTGCATTTTATCAACGGCGAAATCAATAAATAAAGATAACTCTTTACTCAATTGTAGAATCAAAGGATTGAACAATAATAAACCTGACTTATTTATCATTGATTTAAAATTAAGATTAAAAAAAAAATTATCTTTAAATAAGTTTCTTAAAAAGAGAAAAACCTATTTAGTAACATGTAAAAATAATGCTAAAAAAACTATAATTTTTAAAAGAATGGGATATAAGATTATATTTATAAATCAACTTAAAGGTAAAAACGATTTTAAATTATTGTACAAAAATATTTATAAAATGGGTTATTCTAGATTATTAATTGAATCAGGGCTTACTTTTTTAAATAGCTTATTAAAAAATAAAATAATTCATGAATTGTATATTCTTAAAAGTAGTAAAAAACTGGGAAATTATGGCAAGAATAATAATAGTATAAAATATTTAAAAAATATTTCTCCTATATTAACGGCAACTAAATTAAATGGTGATAGTCTTTTAAAAAAGAGTTTTAAATATGTTTAATGGTATAATCTTTAATACAGGAAAAGTAAAAAATATTAAAAAAAATAAAAAAAGTATTTATATAAGTATTCAAACAAAAATTAATTTTAATAAAAGTGATATTGGATCGTCAGTATGTTGTGACGGAGTTTGCCTTACTCTTGAAAAAATATATGGGGATAAAATTTTTTTTTATATTTCAGATGAGACTTTAAAAAGGTCTAATTTTAAAAATTTAAAGTTAAACCAAATAATAAATTTAGAAAAATCTTTATCTTTTGGTCAAAGTATATCTGGTCATTTTATTCAGGGTCATGTTGACGCTGTTGCTAAAATAAAAAGAATAAAATTTATAGACAAAACATGGGTAATTAAATTTAAAATTTTAGATAAAAAATTAAATAAATTTTTAACAGAAAAAGCTTCTATATCTATTAATGGTGTATCTCTTACTATTTCAAAAATTTACCAAAATTTTTTTGAAATTAATGTTATTCCACATACACTAAAACTTACAAATTTAAAGAATTTAAAAACTAACAGCCTAGTAAATGTAGAATTAGATATATTAAGCAAATATATATATAAATATTCTAATTAAATGCCTATAAATAAATTCTCAAAAATTTCCTCTATTATTCAAGATGCAAAAAAAGGTAAAATGTTTATTTTAGTTGATGATAAAAATAGAGAAAATGAGGGAGATCTAATTATACCAGGCTCTAAATGTAACTCTAAAAGTATAAACTTTATGGCTAAACATGGTAGGGGATTAATTTGTTTAGCCCTGACAAAAAAACAAGTAGATAATTTAAAATTACCTCTAATGTCCTCAATAAATAAATCAAGAATGCAGACTGCATTCACTATTTCTATTGAGGCTAAAAAAGGAGTCACAACTGGTATATCAGCTCAAGATCGTGCTAAAACTATAAAGACTGCAATTAAAAAAAATGTAAAAAAAAGTGAAATAGTATCTCCAGGACACGTATTTCCCTTAGTAGCGAGAAATGGTGGAGTTTTAGAAAGAGCAGGTCATACAGAAGCATCAGTAGATATTTCAAAATTGTCCAAATTAAATCCAAGTTCAGTAATTTGTGAAGTGATGAATGAAGACGGGAGAATGGCTAGATTACATGATCTTTTTAAATTTTCAAAAAAACATAAAATTAAATTAGCTTCAATAGAAGATTTAATTTCTTACCGTCTAAGATATGAAAAGTTAGTACATAGAATATCTTCAAAATCATTAATTATAAATAAGATAGGGAAAATAAACATCTATAATTATAAAAATAAATTAGAAAATAATTTAAATATAGTTATTACAAAAGGTAAATTAAATAAGAAAAATTCAATACCCGTGCGAGTTTTTTCAAAAAAGATCAAAAATAAAAATATTTTGTTAAATACGAATATCAGAAAATCTTTGAATGTTATGGGTAAATATAAAAATTTTTTATTAATGATAATAAATAACAAAAATAAAATTTCAGAAGAAAATAATATTAATACATTGAGATATTACGGTATTGGCGCACAAATAATAAAAGACCTAAATGTTAAAAATATGATACTTATTTCTAGAAGTAAAAAAAAAATAATTGGTCTTGAAGGATTTGGACTTAAAATAAAGAAACAAATAATAATAAAATGAAAAATATATTAATAGTTAATGCTAATTATTATAAAAAAATATCTAAAAATTTGGTTTTAAGTTCTAAAAAAAAACTACTTAAAGCAAATTTTAAAATCAAATTATTGGAGGTACCGGGTGTTCACGAAATACCAATCGCAATTAGAAAAAATATAAAAAAATTTAATGGTTTTGTAGCTTTGGGGTGTGTCATAAAAGGTCAAACCCCACATTTTGATTTAATATGTTCATCAACATTTAATTCACTTATGAATCTTTCTATAAATTTCAATAAACCAATTGGTAACGGGATAATAACCGCCTTAAATTTAAGTCAAGCTCATCAAAGATGCAAAACAACTCATAGTTCAAAACCCAATAAAGGTTCCGAGGCTGCAAATGCGGTAATTTCTATTTTCAAAAATGCACCAAAAAAAATTTAATAATACAACTCCTAGAATTAGGGTCATACAAAAACTTTATAACTCTTTATTGAATCCAGAAGCAACGATTGAATATCCTAAAAGCCAATACAAAAAATTTATTAAAGATGTAGTATCAGGTACTTTAGAGAGATCTGAATTGATAAAAGAGATAATTAATTCACATTTGAATAATGATATAAATTTAAACAAAACAGATAAATTACTCAAAATCATATTATTTGCAGCTACATTTGAATTAATGTTTAAACACAATACCCCTAAGAAAGTGATAATTAGCGAGTATCTACATGCTTCAGAACATTTTCTTGAGAAAATTCAAACAGGATATTTAAACGCTATACTTGATAAAATAGCTAAAGAGCTAAGAAAAGAAGAATAAAAGATGTTATTTTTACAGAAGTTTAGCTTGCGTTTTTAATATTTATTTGGCATTTATGCGTTTTATATACAATGACTGAATATTTAGAATTACTTTATTTAATTTGCTTTATCGGGGTAATGGCTGTTGCATACAGTTATCTTCTATCTAGACAAATAATTTCGTCTAGTGCAGGAAATGCAAGAATGCAAGAAATTGCTGAAGCTATCCAGATCGGAGCTAAAGCTTATCTCAATAGGCAGTATAAAACTATTGCATTAGTAGGTGTTATAGTGCTTGCTATTGTCACTTATTTCTTCAGTTATCTAGTAGGAATTGGATACTTTATTGGGGCATTTTTATCAGGTTTAGCTGGCTATGTAGGAATGTTGATATCAGTTAAAGCAAACGTGAGAACCGCGGAGGCATCAAGAAAAAGTTTACAATCTGGTTTAACAATAGCTTTCAAATCAGGTGCTATCACGGGTCTTTTAGTTGCTGGTTTAGCTTTATTGGCTATAACTTTTTATTATATAGTTTTAATAAATCTTAATGCAGACAACAGAGAGATAATAAATTCTTTAGTAGCATTAGGGTTTGGAGCTTCTTTAATTTCAATTTTCGCTAGACTTGGCGGTGGAATTTTCACTAAAGGTGCTGATGTTGGTGCAGATTTAGTAGGAAAAGTTGAAGCAGGAATTCCAGAAGATGACCCAAGAAATCCAGCGGTAATTGCTGATAACGTAGGTGATAATGTGGGAGATTGTGCTGGCATGGCTGCTGATTTATTTGAAACATACGCTGTTACAATAGTAGCAACAATGGTTTTGTCTTCAATTTTTTTTCCATCTGATTTAAACCTTATGATTTATCCATTAACGATAGGTGGAGCCTGTATAATTACTTCTATCATTGGTACCTGGTTTGTTAAACTTGGTAAAAGTAAAAATATAATGGGTGCTTTATACAAAGGTTTTATTGTTACAGCTATCACATCACTTTTAATTTTATATCCAGTCACAAATTCTATTGTAGGATTTTCTGAAACTTATACCAACAGTGGAAAAACATTTAATGGCATGGATTTGTATATCTGTGGTGTAGTTGGTTTTATTATTACAGGATTATTAATATGGATTACTGAATATTATACTGGAACAAATTATAGGCCAGTAAAATCAGTCGCAAAATCTTCAACAACTGGTCATGGAACTAATGTTATTCAAGGATTAGCTATTTCCATGGAAGCAACTGCTATACCAGCTTTAATTATTGTTGCAGGAATATTATATACTAACGAACTTGCAGGATTGTATGGTATTGCAATTGCAGTTACGGCTATGCTAGCTTTAACTGGAATGGTTGTTGCACTAGATGCTTATGGTCCGGTTACAGACAATGCTGGTGGAATAGCAGAAATGGCCAAATTGCCAAAAAATGTTAGAAAAACTACCGATGCATTAGACGCAGTTGGAAATACTACAAAAGCAGTTACAAAAGGTTACGCAATTGGTTCAGCAGGATTAGGAGCTTTAGTTTTATTTGCAGCATACACTGAGGATATTAAATATTTTTCTACTGTTAAAGGTTCAGCGTTAGAAGGTGTGATAGTTACTTTTGATTTATCTAATCCATTTGTTGTAGCGGGATTATTGATAGGTGGAATGCTGCCTTATTTATTTGGTTCTATGGGTATGCAAGCTGTAGGTAGAGCAGGTGGGGCTGTTGTTATTGAAGTCAGAAGACAATTCAAAAAAATACCTGGGATAATGAAGGGCAAAAGAAAGCCTGATTACGGGAAGTTAGTCGATCTACTTACAAAAGCTGCGATTAAAGAAATGATAATACCTTCTTTATTACCTGTTTTATCACCTGTGATTCTTTATTTTATAATTCTACAAATCGGAGGCATGGAAGCTGCTCTTGCATCATTAGGCGCAATGTTGCTGGGTGTTATTATCACTGGCCTATTTGTTGCAGTATCAATGACAGCAGGTGGTGGTGCTTGGGATAATGCAAAAAAATATATCGAAGACGGTAATTTTGGAGGTAAAAATTCTGAAGCTCATAAATCTGCCGTAACAGGCGACACAGTTGGAGATCCATACAAAGATACGGCAGGACCGGCAGTAAATCCTATGATTAAAATAACGAATATTGTTGCTTTGTTATTACTTGCGGTAATAGCTCATTAACAGAGCTATTTATTTCCGTACATTTTTTCTTTTATACTTGTTAAAAACTTTTGAACAAAACTTGCTCTTGTCATTTCATTTTCAGTTTCATTTTTTGTAAATTCGACTTTATTTCTTCGATCTTTATTCAAAAAATTTTTATTTTGAAGAATTCCATATTTATCAAAAGATAAAAATAAAACATTATTTTCTTTTAGGATGTGTTGTCCAAGTTTGTGAAAATCACCTTTTGTAAAAGTTCTTTCTATATAAAACCATTCATTAGGATTTTCGATTGATTTTGAATGAGGGTGACCCATTATTCGTATTGTGTCGTTCATATTAGATAAATTTATATTTAATTTTTCTGATCTATTCTTCAAAAATGTGATACCATGAATTTTTTTCGGTTCGCCTAATTGGCAACTAGCTAAAAATACAAAATATATTAAAATAAGGTATTTCATTTATGGTTTTTAAAATTAAAGAACATAATAATTTGTATAATAATTTATTATTTTTATCTAGGAATATATTTTTTTATAAAGAATTGAGTTTATCAGACACTTTTCAAACAAGGATATCTTTAATGTTATTTCATTTTTCAATAGTTTTAATAATATTTAAAAAGAAGAAAAAAAACTTTGACCAGAATTCTTATGATCATTTTTTTCACAATATTGAGTATAATTTGAGAGAGTCTGGTTTAGGAGATGTCACGGTTAATAAGAACATGAAAGATTTGAATAAAACATTGTATGACATTTTGCTAAAATTAGATTTAAAGATAAATGATGACATACAATTTCAAATAAATTCTAACCTTGTATTAAAATACTTTAATTCATTTAATGATGAAAAAAACAGTAAATTCATCAATTTTGCTGATTATTTTAATAATTTTTATAAGTTTTGTTTTGAACTTCGTTTAGATAATATGATACAAGATATAAAATTATATAAATATTAGTTATGGCTGTTCCTAAAAGAAAAACATCTATCTCAAGAAAAAAAATGAGAAGATCTCATCACAAGTTGACTTCAGCAAATATTGTTGAAGATAAAAAAAGTGGTGAATATAAATTATCTCACCACGTAGATCTTAAATCTGGCTATTATAACGGAAAAAAAATTTTAGATATCTAATAAATATTTATGTCAAAAAAATTTTCTATTGCAATTGATGCAATGGGTGGTGACAATTCTCCTGATAAAACTATAGAAGGTGTAAAGTTATTTTTAGATAAAAATAAAAATAAAAATGATTTTACTTTAAATATCTTTGGTAAACAAAATATAATTAATGAAAAAATTAAAAAGTTTAATATTAGTTCAAATTCAATAAATATAATTAATTCAAATACAGTTGTTTCTGATGAAGAAACACCTCTTACAGCTGTTAAGAATTCCAAAAATACAAGTATGTGGAATTGTATCCAACACCAGCTTGAAGGAAAATCTGATATAAGTTTATCAGCAGGTAACACTGGAGTTCTACTTGTTGTATCTAGGATGATTTTGAAAATGATGGATGGGGTTAGTAAACCGGCTTTGGCAGGTTTATGGCCTAACCAAAATGGGATGAATGTAGTTTTAGACCTAGGAGCCAATATAGAGTGCAATGATCAAAATCTAATTGATTTTGCAGAACTTGGGTCGGCTTTGTATAAATCTTTATTTGTGAATGATAAACCAAAAGTTTCACTTTTAAATGTTGGTTCTGAAGAAATAAAAGGAACGGAACTTTTAAAAACAGCTTCAAAAAGATTAAAAGATTTATCAAATGATGACAATTTTATTTACAAAGGTTATATTGAAGGCAATAATATCATGAGTGGGGAGTCTAACGTAATTATTACAGATGGATTTACAGGAAACATAGCACTCAAAACTGCAGAAGGAACAGCTAAATTTATTACTAAAAATCTTCGTAAATCTCTTACTAAAAATTTGTTTACCAGCTTGTCTCTTATTTTCTCTTATTTTTCTCTAAAAGAGTTTAAAGATAAACTTGACCCAAGAAAATATAACGGCGCAATATTCTTAGGATTAAATGGACCGGTGGTTAAAAGTCATGGCGGAATTGACTCAATTGGCTTTTATCACTCAATAGATTTATGCTATAAGATTATTAAAGGTGATTTGATGTCACAAATTAAAAAAAATTTAAAACATTCAAAGCGTGTCGAATAAGAATCTAAAAAAAATTGACCTTATAAGAGAACTGAGCAACCGATCTGGTTTTTCCGCAAATTTTTCAAAAAAATTAATTGATGATTTAATTAAAGTTATATCTCAAAATATAAAATCTGGTAAATTAAACTTAAAAAATGTTGGCTCTTTTAAGACTATAAACAAAAAACAAAGATTAGGTAGAAACCCTAAAACAAAAGAAGAATTTGTTATATCCTCAAGAAAATCCATAAGTTTTGTTTATTCAAAAAAAAATTATGATTTAAATTAACATATATGAATAAACTAATTCCTATTTCTGAATTATCTAAAAAGCTAAATTTAGTTGACCAAAATACTAAAAAACCATTAAATCATATTTTAAGATATTGGGAAAAAGAGTTTAAAGAAATTAGACCGAGAAGAATTAATAAACGAAGATATTATACCCTTAAACAAGTAGAAATAATTAAAATGATTAAATTTTTGCTAAAAAATAAGGGCATGACCATTTCGGGAGTTAAAAACTTAATTAATTCAAATATAAATAAACTTGACGATCCTAACTATGATAGTTTAAAAGTTGATTATTATAAAACAGTTCTGAAAACAAAAAGTAAATCAATACTAGAAAAAATTAAAAAAATTAAAACACATGGCAAAAAAATCTCATCTTAAAGTACGAATGGTTCCAGAAAAAAATCCAGATAGTAAATTTATTTATTATGCCAAAAAACCTACCAAAGGCGAAAAAGTCAAAGATAAACTTAAATTAAAAAAATATAATCCAAACACGCGAAAACACGAATATTTTATTGAAAAAAAGCTTCCTCCACATAGCAAGTAATTACTTTTTTCTAAAATTTCTATACTCATAATCAATAAAGGCTTTAATCATAGACACCCATATTTTATTAGTAATTTTAGGGTCAATTTTTCTTTGTTTGGACTTTCTAGAAATATTTTTAAGTATTATAGATATTCTTTTTTTATCTACTATATCTTTTTTAAAATTTTTATTTTTAATAACAATATCAACTAGTTTTGTCCTCTTCTTGATTATTTTAAGTAAATCGTTATCTAAACTATCTAATTTTTTTCTTATTTTAAGTATATTTTTGTTCATTATAGCGACAATATAAAATTTAAGATTAATATAATAATTTTATATTATATATTATGAATTCAAACGAGCAAAAAATTTATAAATTATTTCAGTATTGGCTATTTATTTCTTTAGTATTAGTGTTTTTAATAATTATAGTAGGTGGGTTAACAAGGTTAACTAATTCTGGATTATCGATTACAGAGTGGGAATTATTTAAGGGAATATTACCTCCTTTAAGTAACAAATCTTGGATGATCTATTTTAATGAATATAAGCAAATCCCACAATATAAATTACTAAATTACAACATGACTATTAATGAGTTTAAAATTATTTTTTATTGGGAATATATACATAGAATACTAGCAAGATTAATTGGATTGTTTTTTTTAATTCCATTAGTTTATTTCTTCTTATCTAAAAAAATCAAAAATGAGTATATAAACAGGTGTTATTTAATTTTTGGATTAATAGTCTTGCAAGGAATAATTGGATGGTACATGGTCAAAAGTGGTTTGGTTAACGATATAACAGTAAGCCATTATAGATTGTCTATACATTTATTTACAGCAATTATAATTATTTCATCTATTTTTTGGTTAATTAAAAATGTTATTTCAAATAATAATAAATCCTTTTTTATTATTTCAAAGAATAATTTTCCATTTCAATTTTTTATTTTTTTAATTTTCATTCAAATAATAATTGGAGCATTTGTATCTGGGTTAGATGCAGGCAAAATTTATCAAACATGGCCTCTAATGGGAAATTCTTTTATTCCAAATGATTTAAATTTAGTAGATTTAAAAAAAATTTCAGGATTTGACAACCATTCGTTAGTTCAATTCTACCATCGTAATATAGCATATATAATTTTTTTATATGCTTTATTTTTGTCAATATTTATATTTAAAAAAAAAATATTAAAATTATATAATTCTCTTAAAGTATTGTTACTTTTTTTGTTTTTACAAATTATGTTAGGTATTTTTACTTTGGTTAGTGATCTTCACATTTTACTTGCTTCTATGCATCAAATAATTAGCGTATTATTAGTTTTTAGCGCAATTAACTTGTACTATTTGAGAGCAAAATAAATTGACTTTGCCGTTCATTCTTTGTATTTATCGCCCATTATAATGACACCCTTTATAAAAAAGAAAGATATAAAAAAAGATTGGTATATCATAAATGCACAAAATGCTGCAGTAGGTAGACTTGCTGCATACATTTCAATGGTATTAAGAGGGAAAAATAAATCTACATATAATCCTCACATTGATAATGGTGACTTTGTAGTCGTGACAAATATCGACAAAATAAAATTTTCAGGAAAAAAATTTACAAACAAAAAGTATTACAGACACACTGGTCATCCTGGAGGAATTAAAGAGACAACACCTTTATCTTTAAAAGAAAAAAATAAAACAGAGCAAATATTAAAACTAGCTGTGAAGAGAATGTTGCCAGGCGGCCCTTTAGCTAAAAAACAATTAACAAAATTAAAAATATATAATGGAGACAAACATCCTCATGAATTACAAAAACCAAAAATTATCGAATTTGATAAACTAAATAAAAGAAATCTTATTAGATAATGGAACAAACTAGTCTTTCACCATCAAAAGCTAAAAAAATTAAATTAGATTTTAAAGACAGCAAATATGCTACTGGAAGAAGAAAAAGATCTATAGCAAAAGTTTGGGTAAAAAAAGGTTCAGGTCAAATACATGTCAATGGACTGAAAATGAGCGATTATTTCAAAAGACCAGTGCACCAAATAATTGTAACAAGACCTTTGGAAATTTCAGAAGTTGCAACGAACTATGATGTAAAATGTTCTGTTAAAGGTGGCGGTCTATCTGGTCAAGCTGGTGCTATTATTTTAGGCATTTCAAAAGCTTTAATAGCACATGATGAAAATTTAAAGAAAAATTTAAAAAAAGATAAGCTCACCACAAGAGACTCGAGAGTTGTGGAACGAAAAAAATACGGACATAGAAAAGCACGTAGAAGCTTTCAATTTTCTAAAAGATAATCAATTAAGTTTAACAATTTTTAAAGACGGTGATATAAGAAATTATGTCTATGCATAATAAAATAAATGTAGCAGTAATTGGCGCTACTGGATATACAGGATTGGACCTTGTATTGATGTTGTCAAAACATCCTAAAGTAAAAATTAGCTATTTATGCGCAACTAAAAATTTAGGAAAAAAAATAAACTATTTTGACAAAAGAATTAATAAAAAATTACCTAAAATTTCATCAACAGAAAAAATTCAATGGGGAAAAATAGATTTAGCGTTTTTTTCGTTACCAAACGGTAAAGCACAAAAAATAATTAAACAAAAATATTCAATTTATAAGAATTTAAATTTCATTGATTTATCAGCAGATTTTAGAATAACAAGTCCGGAAATTTACAAAAAAAATTATAAAATTATACACCAGGCATCAAAATTAATAAAAAAATCCCTATATTCAATTCCAGAATTTACAAGAAATTATATCAAAAAATTTAGAATAATTTCAAATCCTGGTTGTTATCCAACATCTATACAAATTCCTCTAATTCCATTGATAAAAAAAAATTTAATAAAAACAAGCAATATTACAATAGATTCTAAGTCGGGATATTCTGGAGCTGGAAAAAATTTAGAGAAGAAATTTAAACATAAAAATTTGTACTCATCAACACATGCTTATAGCATTAAAAATCATAGACATATTTGTGAGATAGATCAACAAATTTTAAAATTTACAAAAAAAAAAGTAGTTTTTACTTTTAATCCATATTTATTACCTACTTTTAGAGGTATTTTGTCATCTATTTATGTAGATTTAAAAAAAGGTCAGTCAGCAAAAAGTTTGAGAAATAATTTAGTTAAATTTTATAAAAATTCAAAATTCATTAAAATACTTAAATTGAATTCATCAATTGGGTCTGGAAACGTATTAAACACAAATAATTGTGAAATTTCTATATGTGAAACAAGAGTAAAAGATAAATTAATTATTTTTTCTGCTATAGACAACCTTGTAAAAGGGGCCTCTGGTCAGGCCATACAAAATATGAATCTATTGTACAATTATCCCGAAAAATTAGGTTTAAAATGAAAATCCTCTTCACACTGTTTATTTTAATTTTAATTACTAGTTGTAGTACACCAAAAACAGTTTTAGTTTGCGGTGATCACGTGTGCGTTAATAAAGCTGAAGCAGAACAATATTTTGAGGATAATCTTACAATTGAGGTAAAAATAGTTGAAAAAAAAAATAAAGAAGAAATTGATTTAGTGCGATTAAATTTAAAGGAAGATTCAACTGGAAATAAAGGAATAAGTGTTTCTTCTATTAAAAAAACAAATAAAAAGTTAAAAACATTATCTAATTACGATGTTAAAAAAATTAAAGAGAAAATAAAATCTAAAAAAAAGGAAAAAAAAATAGCACAAAAAATATTCAAAACTGATATCAAAGAATCACCTGACTCACCAACTAGACAAAAATCTAAGAATCTTAAACAAAATGTTATTAAAAGTGATGTGAATAAAAATGAAAGAGATATCGTCGATGTTTGTACATTAGTTGAGAAATGTAGTATTGATGAAATAGCAAAATATTTGCTAAAACAAGGAAAGAAAAAAAAATTTCCGGATATAACTTCAAAATAGAGATTAAATGAGAAAATTAAATATCGCTATAATAGGTCTTGGAAATATTGGAAGTTATTTATTTAAATATCTTAAGGAAAATAAAAAAATTTTAACGGAAAAAAACAACTGTATACCCGTAGTAAAATATGTTTCTGCAAAAAATAAAAAAAGAAAAAGAAAAATAAAAATAAAAAAAAATCAATGGTTAAATAATTATCTAGATGCAACAACTTTAGATGATATTGATCTGATAATAGAATTAATCGGTGGATCTGAAGGTCCAGCAAAAAAATTAGTTTTTAAAGCTTTAAAAAATAAAAAACACGTTGTTACTGCAAATAAAGCATTAATTGCTAAATACGGTGATCAATTATCAAAAATTGCAGAAAAAAATAAAGTTAATCTTGAATTTGAAGCATCAGTTTGTGGAGGCGTTCCTATTATAAGGTCACTTAAAGAAGGCTTGATTGCTAATAAAATATCGAAAATTTATGGAATATTTAATGGAACATCAAATTATATTTTATCATCTATGGATAAAGATAATAAAAGTTTTAAAGAAGTATTAAAGGACGCTCAGAAATTAGGTTATGCAGAGTCGAACCCTTCAACTGATTTGAATGGTAATGATGTTTCTTCTAAATTAAAAATTTTATCTTCTTTGTGCTTTAATTCTTTTTTGAATAATAATATTTATGTTGAAGGTATTAAAGATATAGACAAAATTGATATAGATAATTCTAATAAACTTGGCTATAAAATTAAATTACTTGGATTTGCAGAATTATTGAATAATAATATTTATCAAAGAGTCCATCCCACTTTAATTAAGAAAGACTCTTATGTTGCTAGTATTGATGGAGTTTTAAATGCAGTTATTATAGATGGTAAACCTGTGGGTCAAAGCACAATTCAAGGTGAAGGTGCCGGTCCAGAAGCTACTACATCTGCTTTAGTTTCAGATATATCTTCAATTCTTAGAGGTAATATCAAATTTCCTTTTTCTTTGTCTCACAAAGAAAGAAAAAAACTTATCTTTAAAAATATAGATGAAAGATTTTTTTCTGCTTACCTACGTTTTGAAGTTATCGATAAACCGGGTGTATTATCTGATATAACAAATATTTTTTCTAAAACAAGAGTTTCAATCAAGAGATTAGTTCAAGTTCCTGATAAAAATAAAAAAACTTCCTCAATAATAATTATTACACACGAAACAAAAAATAAATTTCTAAATAAGATTTTAAAAGAAGTTGCAAAAAAAAAATTTATCAAAGATAAACCAAAATTAATAAGAATTGATGATAACTAATGTCAATTGATAAAAAGTTTTTGAATTTATTTGTTAAAGTTACTGAAAAAGCTGCGATTGGTGCTTCGAAATTTATTGGTAAAAAAGATAAAATTGCTGCTGATAAAGGTGCTGTTGATCCTATGAGGAGAGAATTAAATAAGATAAATATGGATGGAACAGTCGTCATTGGTGAAGGTGAAATGGATGAAGCTCCAATGCTGTATATAGGTGAAAGACTGGGTACTTTAAATGGTCCAAAATTTGATATAGCGGTAGATCCACTAGAAGGAACTAAGTTTACTGCAAATGGCCAGCCTAACGCTTTTTCAGTTCTAGCTATTTCAGAAAAAGGAGGATTATTGTCTGCTCCAGATACTTACATGGAAAAAATTGTAATAGGCTCAAATCTTCCAAAAAATTTAATGGATATAGATAACGGGGTTGAAAAAAATATAAAATTGCTAGCAGATGCAAAAAATAAAAAGACGTCAGAACTTAAAGCATGTGTTTTAAAAAGGCCTAGACATGAAAAGATTGTTAATGAGTTGGAAAAAAACAACGTAAAAATTAATTATATAACTGACGGCGATATAGCTGGAGCTTTAAGCGTTATAGGTGAAAATCCTTTTAATGATATTTACTATAGCACGGGGGGCGCTCCAGAGGGCGTTGTAACTGCAGCTGCACTATCTTGTTATGGAGGACAAATACAGGGACGATTAGTATTAGATGATGAAGAAAAAGTTCGCGCCAAAAAACTCGGAATTACAGATTTCAATAGAAAATATAATATAGACGATCTAGTAAAAGGAGATGTGATTTTCTGCGCAACAGGTGTAACATCTGGTGATCTTGCTAAAGGTGTAAAAGATCTGGGAAATGAGTTTTTAGTTAATACCTTTGCTCTACATAAAAGCCAAAAAATAATTAAATCTGTCACAAATATTTATAATAAATGAAAACACTTTCTTTAAGTGGAAAGAATTGGATTTTCAAAAAATACAATAAGGAAGATACAATTTTTATAAAAGATAATTTTGGCTTGGATGAAATAACATCAAAACTATTAACTATTAGAAAAATTAAAAAAGAAGAGATTAATTCTTTTTTAAATCCTCTTATTAAAAATGCTCTTCCTAACCCTGAAATCTTAACGGATATGAAAAAAACTACATTGAGAACTGCAAAAGCTATTTATGACAAAGAAAAAATTGGAATTTTTGGTGATTATGATGTTGATGGAGCTACATCTACTGCATTACTAGGTAATTACTTTTCAGAATTAAAGTTAAATTATGAAATTTATATACCTGATCGTAAAAAAGATGGATACGGTCCATCAATTCAAAGTTTTAAACAATTAATAAAAAATAAAGTTAAAATAATTTTTACGGTTGATTGTGGTACACTCTCTTTTGAAGCCATTAATTTCGCAAAAGAAAATAATATAGATGTAATAGTTCTTGATCATCATCAGTCTGAAGTCAGACTGCCTAGTGCATACTCAATAGTAAATCCTAATCGTTTAGATGATAAATCCAATTTACAGTATTTATGTGCGGCTGGTGTTTCTTTTATGTTTTTAATTTCATTAAATAAAGAACTTAGATTAAATAATTGGTTTGAACAGAATTATTTACGTGAGCCAAATTTAATAGATTATCTTGATTTAGTTTCTTTGGGCACCGTTTGCGATGTTGTTCCATTAATTGGATTAAACAGAGCTATAGTAAAACAAGGATTAAAAGTAATCAAATCAAAAAAAAATTTAGGTTTAAGAACATTATTTAATATTTGTAAAATTGAAACTAGTCCTTCAATCTATCATCTTGGATATTTACTTGGACCAAGAATTAATGCAGGGGGTAGGGTTGGCAAATGTTCTCATGGAGCTAATTTATTATTAAACAAAGATCCAAAAGATACTTTTAAATTGGCTTCTGAATTGGATCAATATAATAAAGAGAGGCAAATTTTAGAAAGAGATCTTTTGGAAAAAATATTGCTAAAAACTGAAGAGTATAAAACTGATCCTGTTATAATTTTAAGTGGTAAAAATTGGCATGAAGGAATAATTGGTATAGTTGCGGCACGTCTCAAAGATAAATTCAATAAACCTGTTATAATTATTTCCTTGCAAGATAATATAGGTAAAGCTTCAGCAAGATCTATTGTCGGTTTTGATATCGGTTCAGTAATATTATCAGCAACACAAGAAAAGATTTTAATTAAAGGTGGAGGACATAAAATGGCGGGAGGCTTTTCAATTAAGGAAGAAAATATTGAAAAACTCAAAAATTTTGTTTTTAGAAAATTTATGAATATTAACGAAGATTTAAAAAGTGAAAGGCCGCTTTATTTAGATAGCGTTATTTCACCATCAGCAGTAAATTTAGAATTTTATAATAAAGTTGCTTTATTATCGCCATTTGGATCTGGAAACCCAGAACCAAAATTTGTTATTGAAGATTTGAAAACAATTAATGGAAAAATAGTTGGAGAAAGACATATAAAATCTATACTGGTCGGCAAAGATGGATCTTCCATAAAGTCCATAGCTTTTAATGCAGTGGAAAATGACTTAAGCGCATATCTTCTTAAAAGAAACAGTAAAATATTTAATATTGCAGGAAAATTATCCCTAAATGAATGGAAAGGGCAATCAAATGTGGAGTTTATTATCGATGATATTTCTGTTAA
>MDTB01114819.1_pt1 | contig 18493 bp, 14 predicted proteins | sample 811161 | NCBI WGS metagenome assembly MDTB01 (sample SAMN05326650, study PRJNA326480) | marine metagenome | isolation source: seawater | place: Mediterranean Sea | collected 2009
CGAAAAAGTACAAGAATTGGGCCGCATTGCCGCAGCAGGGGATTATGTATCCGGCGAAGGTGAAGTGCGTGCTTTGGATGTTTGCGACACATATGTATCGCGGCTTATTCGTGATTTGAACATCGCCGCAGGCCGCCCGCTTAAAATCGCGTGGGATTGCGGTAATGGCGCAGCGGGCGCGGTAATCCATGGTTTTGTTGCACAGCTCCCCGGTGAAAATGTATTATTGTTTGATGAAGTTGACGGGCGTTTCCCAAATCACCATCCTGACCCGACTGTTGATGCAAATTTAAAAGATTTACAGCAAGCGGTACTGGAGCAAAATTGCGACCTCGGCATTGCTTTTGATGGTGACGCTGACCGTATCGGTGTGGTTGATAATAAGGGCGAGATTATTCGCTGCGATACGCTGATCGCGCTTTATGCCGCGGATGTCTTAAAAGATAATCCTGGCGCACCGATTATTGGTGATATTAAATGCTCTCAAGCAATGTTTGACGAAATTACGCGTCTTGGCGGTAAGGCTGAAATGTGGAAAACAGGCCATTCGTTGATTAAATCACGGATGAAAGAGCTGTCCGCGCCGCTTGCAGGTGAACTAAGCGGGCATATTTTCTTCGCTGACCGTTATTATGGTTTTGATGATGCGCTATATTGCGCCGTGCGCCTGCTTAACATTGTCGCAAATACAGAAAGCGGCAAGTCTTTAAATGAACTGCTTGCTGATTTCCCAGAGTTATATAACACGCCTGAAATTCGTTTCGAAGTTGATGAATCGCAAAAATTTGAGATTGTTGAAAAAGTGCTTGCGTCTTTACGCATACAGGCCGCGGATGATGAAAATATTAGCGTTTCTGATACTGATGGCGTGCGCGTTGTGACGCAAAAAGGCTGGTGGCTGCTGCGTGCGTCAAACACGCAGAATGCTTTGACCGCAAGGGTTGAGGCGTCACGCAAAACATATCTCGAAGAAATGAAGGAGATGCTTTCTGCGGAGCTTGAAAAGTTAGGTGTTGTTATCCCGTTCTAATGCGTTAGACTATTTGCACTGATTTACGAGTCATTAGGAGAGTATTATGAGCGATAAAAAAGCACCTGCATTAGATGCATCTGTCATGGAAATGTTGGCATCACGTATATGTCACGATTTAATCAGACCTGTGGGCGCGATTAATAACGGCGTTGAGTTTCTTGAAGATATGGGCGCAGATTCGCTTGATGACGCGCTAGAGCTTATTAAGCATAGCGCACAGCAAGCTGCGGCGCGGCTACAGGCTTTTCGTCTTGCTTATGGCGCGGGCGGCCGTGATACGTCAATGGAGCCAAAAGACGTTCAAGAAATCATGGGTAACTTATTGCGCGGTGAAGGTAAAATTCGCCAAGCATGGGACCCGCATGCCGATTTGGGGTTTCACAAAAACCCACCTGCTTACTGCAAAATGTTAATGGCGGCTTTAATGCTTGCCCATGAATGTCTTCCAAAAGGCGGCTTCATTTTCGTTGACCCGATTGAGGGCGGCGAGGGCACTCTTATTGTTGCAGAAGGTGAAGGCGCAGTATTACGTGAAGGCGTGCTTGACGCGCTTCATGGCGACCTTGCTGTTGATGACATTGACCCGCGTTTAGTGCATCCTTATGCATTATCGGCTTTGGGGGCTTATTATGGTTATGTTTTGGACGCTAAGGTTGTTGAAGATAAAAAGCGCGTAGAGATTACTTTGACTACATGAGTATTTGGTAATTTATCTTAGCGCTTACTAATGTGACTAAGTTATTGTTTTTAAAGGGTGGGGCTCGCAGGCGCTGCCCTTTTGTTTTTTCTAAGCAAAGAAAACCGATTCTTTTTGTGTGAAACTGTGATATATTTTTGTCAGAAGTAACATATCTTTAATCTTTTTTCGGCATTCTCTAATATATACATTTTTTAGTTATTTTTATTTTAAGCAATTATTTCTGCCGTGAAAAATCTATATACAGGCAAATAAACAGGAGACCATCACTATGGATGAACTAATCGGCGAATTCATTACAGAAACCAATGAAAGTCTTGAAGAACTAGATGTTGATCTGGTGAATTTAGAAAAAGACCCTAATGATCGTGACCTGTTATCCAAAATTTTTAGATTAATGCACACCATTAAAGGTACTTGTGGCTTTCTCGGCCTGCCGCGTTTGGAAAAATTAGCGCATCATGCTGAAAACGTTCTTGGGCGCTTTCGTGATGGTGACTTGGAAGTTACGCCGCCTGCTGTGACTTTGATTTTTGAATCCATTGATGGCGTTCGCTTCATCCTTGAGGGAATTGAAAACAATGGCGCGGAACCAGATGGCGATGATAGTGACATTATTGCAAGGCTTGACGCTGTCTATGAAGGGCGTGACCCTGCCGAGGCAGCATCCCATGCGCCGAGTGAAGAAAAAGAAAAAAGCGACACGATTAAGCTGATTGGCGATAAGATTGATAATAATGACAGCGCCACAGGTGAAGCTGTGCTTGATGATGAAATGTCATTATCAGATATTGATGATATATTTACGCAAGGCGGCCCAGTATCCACTGCTAATGATGACGAAGACGAAGAAGACGAAGTTGAAGAAATTGTCGCTGCGCCTGCGGCGGTGAGCGAGGCTGATGGCAGCCCTGAGGCTAAAACGCCGAAGAAAGCCTCGATAGCATCGCAGTCCTTGCGCGTGAATGTTGAAGTTCTTGAAAACCTAATGACGATGGTTTCTGAGCTTGTTTTGACTCGTAATCAGTTGATGCAGATTATGCGTCATCAAAAAGATAGTGAATTTACCGCTCCATTGCAGCGCTTAAACCATGTCGTCTCTGAATTGCAGGACGGCGTAATGAAAACGCGTATGCAGCCCATTGGCAATGCGTGGGCGAAATTGCCGCGTATCGTACGTGATATTAGTTTGGAACTGGGCAAAAAAGTTGAACTTGAAATGAACGGTCAAGACACTGAACTTGACCGTCAGGTTCTTGAAATGATTAAAGACCCGCTCACCCATATGGTTAGAAACTCTGCGGATCATGGCATTGAAAAACCTGCTGAGCGTGAAGCGGCAGGCAAGAAACCGACAGGGCGCATTGTGCTTGATGCATATCATGAAGGTGGGCATATCATTATTGAAATCTCCGATGATGGTAAAGGCTTATCAACACAAAAAATTATCGATAAAGCCATTGCAAACGGCCTAGCCACAGCAGATGAAATCAAAGAACTGTCAACGCAGCAAATTCAGCAGTTTATTTTTAATGCCGGTTTCTCTACGGCAGAAAAAGTCACATCTGTGTCTGGGCGCGGCGTGGGCATGGATGTTGTGCGTACGAATATTGAAAAAATCGGCGGCACAATCGAACTTACCTCAATTGAAGGTAAGGGCTCGACCTTTATGATCAAGATACCGCTGACCTTGGCGATTGTCTCTGCATTGATTGTTGAAGCGGGCAAAGAGCGTTTCGCAATACCGCAACTGACGGTGCGTGAGCTTGTCATGGTTTCGGATAAGTCTGAAGTTAAAATTGAGATGATTAAAGGTTCTCCTGTTTACCGTTTACGTGACCAGTTATTACCGCTCGTCTATTTGAACGATGTCCTGAAATTACACGGCGTTGATGTGGACGCAGACAAATCAGATGCCGCAGACGTTGGATCCACAGCTTTAGGTGCTGGTGACAAAGCGGCGGAGGCGAACGCGGTAGTGAGCGTTGATGAGAATAATGAATATATCATCGTTACACAAATCGGCTCGTACATGCTCGGGATAATTGTTGACCGCGTGTTTGATACGGAAGAAATCGTTGTGAAGCCTGTTGCGCGCATTTTGCGCGAAATTGAAGTCTTCTCAGGCAATACAATTTTGGGTGATGGTAGCGTGATTATGATCCTTGATCCATCAGGCATTGCACGTAGCACAGGTAAAGAAGAGGGCGCGGATGCAGGTCTTGACCAGCAAGAAGATGAACTTGTCGCTGATAGCCTTGATAAAACAACATTGCTGTTGTTTAAGGTTGGTGATGCAACGCCAAAAGCTGTGCCTTTAGCGCTAGTGTCGCGCTTAGAGAACGTGAATGCAGATAATATTGAATACGCTAATGACCAGATGCTTGTGCAATATCGCGGTCAGCTTATGCCGTTATTACCATTTAACAATGCGCAGAATATTCCTAAAGAAGGCACGATGCCTGTACTCGTATTTGCCGAAGGCGAGAAATCTATGGGGATTATCGTCGACGAAATCGTTGATATCATCGAAGAACATGTCGATGTGCAGGTGAGTGGCAAGGACGGAGTAATGGGCAGTGCGATTATCGCAGGGCGTGCAACAGATGTCTGTGATGTGACTTACTATATGAGCACTGCATCTAATGGCTGGTTTAATATCCAGACAAGCGTTGGTTATGATGGCAATGATGAGAAGACGAGTGAACATGCAAAACGTAGTATCTTGCTGGTTGATGACAGCCCATTCTTTAGAAACATGCTTACGCCGTTACTAAGCGTTGCTGGGTATCGTGTGACATCTGTTGAAGGCGCTGCAGAGGCATTAGAGCTTTGTGAAAAAGGGCAGACATTCGACCTGATTGTTAGCGATATTGAAATGCCGGATATGAGCGGTTTTGAGTTTGCAAAGAAAGTAAAAGCGGAAGATTCTCTGTGGCATGATACGCCTTTGGTCGCGCTTACATCGCATGGCGCGCCATCTGATTTGGATAAAGGTCATGAGGTTGGCTTTAACAAATATATATTGAAGTTTGACCGTGAAACCTTGCTGGATACTTTAGAAGAAACATTATCTTCTGTTTATAGTTAATTTATATATTTATTTAAAGGAGTGGCGTTATGTCGACGAGCAACGTGCAAGATGCGGGCAGTGCAAGCCATAGTTTAGACCACGTCGTAGGGACGGCGAATGACTTTTTAACCATATATATATCAGGTCAGCTTTTCGGTATTCCCGTTTTGCAGGTGCAGGATGTTCTTGGTGATTTAGAAGTGAGCAAAATTCCTTTAGCGCCGCCAGAGGTTGATGGGTCACTTAATTTGCGTGGCCGCATTGTGACATCAATTAATGTTCGCCGCTGCCTTGGGCTAGATAATAGAACATCAGGTAAATCGATGATGAGCGTGGTGGTTGAGCATGAAAATGAGCTGTATAGTCTTACCATTGATGAGGTCGGCGATGTTATTGGCCTCAAAGAAGAAGATTATGAGCGCAACCCTGTGACTTTGGATGCAAAATGGCGCGGCGTGTCTTTGGGAATATACCGTTTGGATGAACAGCTTCTTATCGTCCTCGATGTCCCAAAGCTAATTGATAACCTGAGAATGTAAACGGTTTCTAATTCATTGTAATTAGTATATAGTTTTGGGAAATAAACTTTAGTTATTATTTGGGAGTTATATTATGAAGTCATGCCTTGTTGTGGATGATTCAAGGGTTGTTAGAAAAGTTGCACGCCGCATTGTCGAGGATCTCGGCTTTGATTGCGCGGAGGCCGAGGACGGTCAGGATGCTTATGAGCAATGCCAAAACACCATGCCCGATTCTATACTTCTTGATTGGAATATGCCTGTAATGAGCGGCATAGAATTTCTTGAGAAGTTACGCATGCTTGAAAATGGCGGAGCTCCAAAAGTTGTGTTTTGTACAACGGAAAACGATTTACAGCATATTCAGCGCGCCCTAGAAGCCGGTGCAAATGAATATATCATGAAACCATTTGATAGTGATATTATTGAAACGAAGTTCAAGCAAATTGGTTTGCTTTAATATAAGAGTATATTAATGTGACGGACAAATATGTCAGTTTTTAATGGTCTCCAATGTGAGTGAAATGTCAGAAAAAATAAAAGTCATGTTAGTTGACGATTCATCCGTAGTGCGGGGGTTTTTGTCGCGCATCCTTGATGAAGCAGAGGACACAGAAGTTGTGTCTTCGGTTATTAATGGGCAGCAGGCTGTTGATTCCGTTTTGCGCGTCGCTCCTGATATTATCATCATGGATATTGAAATGCCTGTGATGGATGGCATTACGGCTGTGCCTAAAATTATTGAGAAAATTCCACAGGCTAAAATTCTGATGTGCTCAACGCTGAGCACTAAAAATGCGGATATATCAATGAAGGCGTTGTCTTTGGGCGCGATTGATTGTATCGGCAAGCCAACGGCGGCGATTGATATTAAAAATGATACTGATTTTAAGGATGCTTTTCTTTATAAAATCAGGAATATTGCGCGCCCACGCCGCCAAGCAGCGTTAAGAAACGATAGAGTAAGTTCAGATTTTGTTGTTAAGCCCCGTGATAAAACCGCAGAAGGCGAAACCGCAAGAGCACCTTCGAACTATGCTGCATCAAGACGGCCTGCTGGCGCGTCAAAAGAAATTGTGTTGATGAAAAAGGCGGGGCTGAATAATATGTCGCCGAAAGTCTTGGCTGTTGGCAGTTCCACAGGCGGACCGCAGGCTTTGTTTAAATTTTTAGGTGATTTAAAATCGCCTAACGTACCAATAGTTATTACGCAGCATATGCCCGCGATGTTCACAAAAATTTTGGCCACGCACATTGAGCAACATACAGGCTTACCTTCTTTTGAAGGTGAGGATGGTATGAAGCTCGAAAATGGAAAAGTATATCTTGCGCCTGGCGGCAAACATATGCTGTTTGAAAAAAAGGTCAACGGGACATATATTGTTATTGATGATGGTCCTGCGGAAAATTTCTGTAAACCATCTGTTGACCCGATGCTGCGTAGCCTGATTGACATTTATGGCGGATCTTTTTTGAGTGTTATTTTGACAGGCATGGGTGCGGACGGCCTAGAAGGTGCGAAGTTATTTGTAGAAAAAGGCGGCAGGCTTGTCGCTCAAGATGAACAATCAAGTGTTGTTTGGGGAATGCCAGGTGCGGTTGCTAATCAAGGAATATGTATGGAAGTACTTCCCTTGGATCAAATTGGCAGCTATGTTAGTAGATTAATGTTTTAAGGATTGCGTAAGAGCACAAAATGAAAATTGCAGATTTTGATTTATATAAGGATCTTTTATACGAGAAATCAGGCTTAGATATAACGCCAGATAAGTCGTATCTACTGGATTCTCGTCTTACACCGATTGCCAAGAAATGGGGCTACCCGTCACTTGATGCGATGAGTGTAAATTTGCGTGCTTTGCCTGACCCTGCGCTCGTCACTGAAATTGTTGACGCGATGACCACGAATGAAACATCATTTTATCGTGACATTCGTCCTTTTGAGAATTTTGAAAATGTCGTCTTGCCGTATTTGATTGAAAATGCGAAACGCGGCAAAACATTACGCATTTGGTGCGCGGCGTGTTCATCGGGGCAAGAGCCATACTCCATTGCGATGATCTTGAAAGAAAAACAAGCGCAGCTTAAAGGTGTCAGGATTGAAATTATAGCAACGGATATTTCTGATCGCGTTTTAGCAACGGCTAAGCAGGGGCTATATTCGCAGTTTGAAGTGCAGCGCGGCTTGCCGGTGACAAAACTGGTGAGCTTTTTTAAGCAGGTTGAGGAAAAATGGCAAATCAGCGATGAAATAAAATCGATGATTACATTTAAAAACTTCAATTTGTTAGATCCGATGACATCTTTGGGACAGTTCGACGTTGTCTTCTGCCGCAATGTCTTAATTTATTTTGATATCCCAACTAAGGCGAAGGTTTTGGAGGGGATTTCTAGGCAAATGGCACGTGATGGCTATTTATTCTTAGGTGGAGCGGAAACTGTTTTAGGCGTGACTGATAAGTTCTCTTCCATTAAAGATGTGCGCGGCCTATATGCGCAGACAGGTGAACATGGCACGGTCGAACGTGCATCGTCGTTCTCAACCGTCAGCTCTGCGGGCAACGTATAAAATATCCGCGTCGTTAACCCATCTGATATAAAGAAGAAATTTTTGCTATGGACCAGCCTGAAGAAAGCACCATTATTAAAGATCCAGGCTCAGTGCGTCTTAAACGCGCTTTGATTTCCGTTGCGAATAAAACGGGGATAGATGAACTCGCAACAGCTTTGGTTAAAAATAATGTTGAGATTATTGCGACTCAAGGCACATGCGATTATTTGAAAAGCAAAGATTTTCCCTGCGAAGAGATTTCTGATTTCACAGGTATGCCTGAATTAATGGAGGGGCGGGTTAAAACTCTGCACCCTAAAATTCATGGCGGTATTTTAGCGCAGCGTGATAAAAATGCGCATCAATATGCATTAAAGTCACATGACATTAAGCAAATTGACCTTGTTGTTGTGAATTTATATCCGTTTGTCGATGTGGTTGCAGAAAGTGATGACGAAGATAAATGCCTTGATAATATTGATATAGGCGGCCTTGCGATGATCCGCTCAGCGGCAAAGAATTATAAGCATGTTGCCGTGCTTACGGCGCCTAAAGATTATCAATTAGTGCTGAAAGATTTAGACATTCATGAAGGCGCAGTGACGCAATCTGTACGTAAGCGTTTAGCGGCAAATGCGTTTTCGCTGACCGCGACATATGATGCGAATATCTCAAGCTGGTTTATGGGAGCGAGCACGGATGGCGATTTTCCATCACGCTATAGTCTTTCAGGCACTTTAGAAAATGTCCTGCGCTATGGTGAAAACCCGCAGCAGCAAGCCGCATTATATAATAACGGCGATAAGGCCGCAGGTATTGTGAACGGCAAACAGATACAAGGGCAGGCGCTGTCTTATAATAATATTTTAGACGCAGAAGCGGCCTTTAAAATCGTATCGAGTTTTGATCTGCCAAGCGCCGTGATTGTCAAACACACTAACCCATGCGGCGTAGCCTGTGGGGGGAGTGCATTAGAGGCCTATAACAATGCGCTTATTTATGATCCTCGAAGTGCATATGGTGGCTGCGTGGCATTAAATGTGCCGCTTGACCTTGAAACCGCGCGCCAAATTATGAACACTTACACGCAGATTATTATTGCGCCATCTTTTGAAAGTGACGCGGTCGATTTTCTGTCCGCACATGAAAAGTTAAGCGTTATTGCAACTGGCGAGATGAGCCGCGAATCTGCCAAGGGCATGTTGGTACGTAGCGTCTCTGGCGGTTTCCTTGTTCAGCAAAGCGACGATATTTTTATTACAGCGGATGATGTTGAAATAGTGACAGAGCGCGGCCCGACAGAACGTGAAATGGAAGATTTAATCTTTGCGTTTAACGTCTGTAAGTTTGTTAGTTCAAACGCAATTGTTTATGCAAAAAATAAACAGACATTGGGCATAGGTGGCGGTCAGACCAGCCGTATTGATGCCGCGCGGATAGCCGCGGAAAAGGCGCAAAATATCTCGGTGGCGCTCGAGCTTGAACATTCCATTTTGAAAAACTCCGTAGTGGCCTCTGATGGTTTTTTCCCTTTTGCGGATAGTTTAATTGCAGCGGCAGATGCAGGGGTAACGGCAGTCATTCAGCCCGGCGGTTCTATGCGTGATGAAGAAGTTATCACCGCAGCAGATGACCGGGCAATCGCAATGGTCTTTACAAAGACACGCCATTTCAGGCATTAATATTCTATCGGCTTAATTTTGAGCCTTGCTCATATATATGGTGAAGCATGTCCCACGTGATTATTGAGGAAGAAAAGCCGCGCGGCTTATCGCAATTATTGATTGATTTTGAAGCCGCGCTAATCAATGAAACGACATCTGTGCAGGATATTATCACGGCGTTGCATGAACGTGGATTTGGTGCTCTGTTGTTTATCTTTGCGCTGCCTGCTGCATTGCCGCTGCCTGTACCGCCAGGAATTAATCTTTTGATCGCGCTGCCTTTGATGATTTTGACTTTTCAACAAATGATAGGCCGCCGTAAATTGTGGCTGCCAGAAAGAATAAAGAGAAAGTCATTCAATACAGATAAATTAAAAGCGATGATTGCGGGGGCTGAGCCTTGGGTGAAACGCGCAGAAAAAATTATTGCGCCGCGCCTTGGTTTTATAACGCAGGGTGTGTTTTCGCGTATTATTGGCCTTTGCGGATTTATTATGGCGCTGAGTGTAACCGTGCCGATACCATTATCGAATACAGTACCAAGCTTTGCGATTGCGTTAATGTCGATTGGCGTTTTGATGCGTGATGGTTTGGCGGTCATGGCAGGGGCGGTTATTGGCCTTGTGTGGGTAGTTGTTTTATATTCATTATTAATATATTTCGGCCTTGAAGGGGTTGATATGCTTAAAGAATTTATTAAATCACTCTTAAACTAAGCGGCTGTATTTAACTATAGATGGAACGGGATTATAGTGAGTAGACATATTTTGGAGCGCGTATTTTCTACGCCATTTATCTTTCTGGTTTTGATGCTATTCTCTATTGCGGCATTGGCTAGCGCGCTTATCGCGCAATATGCCTTTGGTTTGCACCCATGCCAGCTTTGTATCTATCAACGCGTTCCTTTTGTTGTCGCGATTCTTATTGGTCTCTGCGGCCTGTATGCGGAGCGTAAGAATTTTATCGCTCTGCGTAATGGCGCATTGGGGCTGCTTGGCCTGACATTCCTAGCCAATACAGTTATAGCAGGTTTTCACACAGGCGTGGAGCGCAAGTGGTGGAAGGGGCTAGAGGGCTGCTCTGCGCCAGATATGACGGGTTCGATGGCTGAGATACTTGAGCGTATTAAATCGGCGCCGATTGCCCGCTGCGATGAAATTCCATGGGCGGATCCTATATTGGGGTTATCTATGGCGAATTATAATTTTATTTTCTGCTTGGGCGTTGCCGTTTATTGCGCAGTTGTCTTTACGAAAACGCTTAAACACAAAGAACCAAAAACAAAATAAACAGGGACGCATTATGAGTGAGAAAAATTGTGCGGGTATTGCAAATGCGAATGTGCTTGAATATTTACAATCACGCCGATCTTTATCTGTGAAATATATGAATGACATTGCGCCAAGCCGCGATGAAATCGATACGATTCTAAAAACTGCCGCGCGCGTCCCCGACCACGGAAAATTAATGCCGTGGTATTTTGTTGTGTTTGATGGAGATAAGCGCCGCGAAGTGGGCTCGATACTGCGTGAAGCATATAAAACTGAAGACCCTGACGCGAGCCCTGCCAAGCTTGATTTGGAAGCGGAGCGTTTTTTGCGCGCGCCATTGGTTATCATGGTGGTGTCGCGTATGCGTAAAGGCAAACATGCACTGTGGGAACAATTCCTTTCTGCGGGCGCAGTTTGTCAAAACATGTTGCTTGCGGCCAATGCGCTTGGTTATGCCGGTAACTGGTTGACGGAATGGTATAGTTATAATGATACGTTCCGCAGTAAGCTTGGCCTTGATGGGCGCGATAATATCGCAGGCGTAATGTATATTGGCAAGGCAGCGCAGCAACCAGAAGGCCGCCCACGTCCTGAAATGGATATGATTACGACATATTGGGATGGTGTGCAGCCTTTGCGCAAGGGCGATGATCTCTACGATAAAGATAAATTTGATGTTCCTGATGCGCGTATTTTTGGCTTGAAGGGTGAATAATGATGGTTGTTTCAGACCCGTTAGTTTTCCTGCGTGAACTCTATGATGCTGCGGTCGCAGCGGCGCAGCCAAGTAAATCCGTACCGCTACATATGCCTAAGCCGCCTCAGGGTGGGCGTGTCTTTGTTGTCGGGGCGGGCAAAGCGTCGGCGCAGATGGCACAGTCTTTTGAGCGTAGCTGGGCGCATCATGACACGCACCCGCTTTCGGGCATTGTGATTACGCGCTATGGTTACAGCGCGCCTTGTGAACATATTAAAATTTTAGAAGCGGCGCATCCTGTGCCTGATACGGCAGGGCTTGAGGCAACGGGGCAGCTGATTAATTTCTTGCGCGCGGCTAAGTTGACGGAAAATGATTTGGTTGTTTGTTTAATCTCAGGCGGGGGCTCTGCTTTATTGGTGCAGCCGATAGACTGTATAAGCTTCGCAGAAAAAGCGCAGATTAATGATGCGCTGCTTAAAAGTGGTGCACCGATACAGCATATGAATATTATTCGGAAGAAAATATCAAAAATTAAAGGCGGCGGCCTTGGCGAAATGATCGCGCCTGCACATTTGCACACGCTGATTATATCTGATGTTGCGGGAGATGATGTGAGCAGCATCGCATCTGCGCCGACGCTAGCGAGCAAATCATCTAACGCGGAAGCCTTGGCGCTGATAAAACGCTATAATATCGCCGTGCCGTCTGCGTTAAGGGCTTATCTAAGTCAGGATGATACCTCGGACAATGACAGCCCAATTGTGCATCAGGATATATTTGTTATTGCGAGCGCGAAAATGTCATTGGATGCGGCGGCGGCACTTGCCCGCGGGCGCGGCATTGAGGTTCATATTTTATCAGATGCGTTAGAGGGCGAAAGCGGTGAATGCGCACGAATGCATATAGAAAAAATTCGTAAATATAATACACCGTGCTTGATTTTATCTGGCGGAGAAACAACTGTGAAAGTGCGTGGTAATGGCCGCGGCGGTAATAATGGTCAGTTTGCACTTGAGGCTTTAAAGGCGCTAGGCGCTCAAAAGCATATTTACGGCCTATCCGCAGATACAGATGGCATTGATGGTAGCGAAGATAATGCAGGCGCGTTTTTCTACGCTGCGCTAGCCGATAAAGCGCAGCAAAAAGGGCTGGATATAGAAAGCTATATTGCGAATAACGATTCCTATGGCTTCTTTGAACGTGTTGACGGCCTGCTTGTCACAGGGCCAACGCAAACTAACGTAAATGATTTCCGCGCAATCTATATCGCAGCTTAACATGTGGCATTAACGCCCTGATGCTGTGCCCTCACGGCGCGGGTCAGCCGCGCCGATATAACGTCCGTCTTGATAATGAATTAATGTCAGGCCGCTATTTAAAGGCGCTTGGCTGATATTGTGGCCTTTGGCCTGTAACTGTTTTAAGATCTTCGGATCAAAACCATTCTCTGCTTCGACCGCTGTACTGCGCGCTAATATGGATGGCATCGCCAGAGCTTGCGCGGCAGGGATGTGCCAATCGAGTATAGAGATAAGGCGCTGCGCGACGTAACCAATAATGCGGCTGCCGCCGGCTGAGCCAATAATCAGGATTGGCTTATTGCTTTGGTCAAAAACAATCACAGGGCTCATTGATGAACGCGGGCGTTTACCGGCCTGTACGCGGTTTGCAACTTTCTGTCCGTCTTTTTCGGCGATAAAAGAAAAATCGGTAAGCTGATTGTTGAGGAAATAGCCGTTTTTCATGTAGCCACTGCCAAAAGCAAATTCAATAGAGCTTGTTAGTGAAGCGGCATTGCCGAATTTATCGACGATGCTGATATGCGTTGTGCCGCCTTCTTCGGGGCCGCTATGATCTGGCTTAGCAGCGTCGCCCCAGTTAAGTGGTGTGCCATAGCTTGGCGCAGGGTTTGCGCCGGCGGGGTTTATCAGGGCGCGTCTTTGCGCTAAATATTCTGGCTGAATAAGGCTTTTGCCTGGCGTGTCGACAAAATCGGCATCTGCCATATATTGATTACGGTCAGCAAAGGCGAGTTTTGATGCTTCGAGGTAGAGGTGATAGGCCTCTGCATTCGGCGCGCTGCCAAGGTCGTAAGGTTCAATCATTCGTAAAATGGAGAGTAGGGTTAGGCCGCCTGATGAAGGCTCAGGCATCGAGCAGATTGTATAGCTGCGGTAAGTCCCGCATAAATTCTCACGGCTTTTTAATTCATAATGAGGCGATATGGTTTTAGGGCCAATGTCGCGAAAATCTTTTAGGGTCTTGGCATAGTCTTGGTTAATAAGGCGATCACCAGTTTGGATTTGTGTGCCGCGTTCATTGGTGAAGTAAAGATATGACCTGTTTTTCATTAAACGGTCTTTGTGTTTTTCAACAGAGTCGGCTAGGCGCGGCGTTATATCAAAGCCAAGGCTTGATAAGCTAATGGCACGTTCAAAGCTTTCTTTCCAGAGGCTTTTTGTGCCAAATTCTTGGCTAAGCGTGAACAGCAAGGTTGGGATAGCAGGGATGCCAATGGATTTTTTTGATGTAGATGCGCTGAAAAAGTCTAGCGGCGCGCCATTTACATTTAAAAACATCTTCTCATCGGCACTTTGCGGCGCCGTTTCGCGGGCATCAAGCGTATAGAGTTTATTCGTATTAGCCTGATAATAAAGTGCGAACCCGCCGCCGCCAAGGCCTGATGATTGTGGCTCAACAAGGCCTAGAACAAGCTGCGCTGCGATGGCGGCATCTGCGGCGTTACCGCCTTTAGCGAGGATGTCTTGCGCCGCGGCAGTGGCAAGCGGGTGTGCGGTGACAACCATTTCGGATGTGCTCATCGCGACTTGGCTGTATTGCGTTTTGTTTAACAGCTTTGTGTTTTGTTCGGGCTGGATTTCATATGCATGGGCGTTAAGGCAGCCAAGCATGATTATAGATAAAGGCAATAATGCTAATAAAATATGTTTAATCTTCATTTTTCTTTTGCTTTTTATGTGTAGAATTGATAAACAGCATACGGCTTTATAGTTTTTTATAAAGCTTTTTAATCTAAACCAACCAGAAAGTAGGTGAATAAAGTGGTAAGCGTAAATGTTCGTGATAACAATGTTGATCAGGCGCTGAAAGCTTTAAAGAAGAAGATGCAACGTGAAGGCATTTTCCGCGAGATGAAACTTCGTCGTAACTATGAGAAGCCATCTGAGAAAAAAGCGCGTGAAGCAGCCGAAGCCGTTCGTCGCTGGCGTAAGCTAGAACGCAAACGTCGCAGAGACTAGGCCCTTACAAGGGAACACCCCTAGTATTTTAGTTTTATAAAAGCCGCTCTTTTGGGAGCGGTTTTTTGTTGGTTTTTTTCTGGCAGACGACATAGGCAAAATAAAAGCCCCGCCAAATATCTGGCAGGGCTTTTTTTATCGAATAATATATAATTTTATCGCTTAACCAAGTTTTTGTGATGGATTGGTTGTTTTGCCATTATCATTGGTTGGCGTGACTTTTGCCGCTGTAGCTGCTTTTGGTGCTTCAAGCTCCGTCACGTTGAGTTTAACTTCAGGAGAGATTGCTTCAAGCGTGAATTTATACTGCATTGGGTCTTTATCGGCATTTTCTAAACACCACTGACCAAGCGGTAAGTCAACATAGTTCTCAATGGCGCGCTCTAATGGACGTGCGCCCATACCATCAACAAAACCAATTGTCGTTAATTGTTCAAACGCGGTATCAGAAATTTCAAATGCACCATGCTGTTTTTCTTCAGCAAAACGTTTTTCAAGTTTTGCTAGTTTTAAACGTGCAATTTGCGCGATTGAATCTTTATTCAAATCATTGAAATTCAAGATGCCATCAATACGGTTTTTAAACTCTGGCTTAAAACGTTTATCAATTGCTTCTTGGCGCGCTTCATCGCGAATATTTTCTGTCGATGTCGCCGCAAAACCTGGTGCCCCTTTGACGTCTTTTTTATGCTGTTCACCAATATTTGATGTCAGTAAGAAAAGCGTGTTTTCAAAGTTAAGCGTTTTGTTGTGACGCAGTTGAATGCGGCCTTCGTCAAAGGCAGACATGAAGGCTTTGAAAATTTCAGGATGCGATTTTTCAAACTCATCAAGTAATACGACGTTAATGTCGTGGTCTTCAACAGCTTCGAGAGGTGTTTTTTCACCATAGCCAACATAACCAGCAGGAGAGCCAAGAATTTGCGCAATTGTGTTATCGGCTGTGTAGTTACTCATATCCAATGTGGTTAAGCCTGCACCTAAATGTTCCGCGATAAGCTTCGCAGCTTCTGTTTTACCAACGCCTGTTGGGCCTGTGCACATGAACACGCCTATTGGCTTGTTTTTACGCTTACGTCCCATACGGATGAGGTCAAATTTAGGTGTAATTTGGTCAATTGCATGGTCTTGGTTAATTAAATTCTCTTTTACGGCTGCGTTTAGTGTCGCCATTTTTTCATTGCTGTTGGTTTCAATCATGTCGCGTGATTTACCAGATTTTGTCATGATCGCATCAATAACATCATCATGGCTAATCTCGTCAGAGCCGCGCACTTCAGCTGCTGTTGCTGCTAAAGTCAGGATGCTTGCGGTTTGCCCCGGCTGCGCTTCATCTTCTTTGCTAAGATGCTTGTTCGACAGCTTGACGGCTTCATCAATAATTGAATCGCTAATGGTGTATTTATCGGTAAGCGGACGGCCACGACCAAATGTGATCCAGTCTTTTATACGCGCAGAAACTTGTTTTTCTGTAGGCTCTTTTAATTTATGCGTGCTTAGGCGCTTATAAAGGTCAGGGGCATCTTTTTTGATGCTCTCTAAGCCGTCTTTGCTCATTTCTGCAATGATGCGTAAGTCTTTGTCATCGCCAAGCCAATAAGTGAACCATTCATCAAGCATTCCACCCATAATGGATTTCGGCTTAACTGCCTGTTCAAAACCCTTAACAGATAAGAATATTGGAGGCTCACCTGATTTGTTGTGGTGGTCAATTGATGTGAATAAGATGTGCAATTTGGCTTCTAAAGCTGTGGTCGCAACGCCATCTTCATCAATGTCAGGATCTTGAATGCCGCTTTGGGTTTTTGACAGATAATTGGTCATTTTTTCAAGGTCTAATTCAATGATGCGCGCGCCGCCAATTTTGGCAGGGACGGCATCGTGGAACAGCTGCTCAGATAGACGCGTGACAATGCCGCTTGTATCCATGCCTTTTTCAGCAATCATAATCATGCTGGATTGTGTCGGCGTCATCATTAATGTTGTCGCAACATCAAGCAAGCCTTCATCAACAGGTGTGAAGCGAATGTCATCATATGCCACGTCATTTTGCTGTGCGTATTTTACGCGGGCATTGTGTTTATCGCGCGTCTCATCGCGTAATTCTTTACCGTAAAGCTTTAAGAAGCTTTCAACACTTTTTGGAAGCTTCGTTGAAGTGAGTGAATCGTCATAGTCTTCAGATTGCGGGGCGGATTCATCAGCGTCTACACGGTCTTGGTCGTGAAGCTGCGTGAAAGATTCGTCGTCTTCCAATTCAATTTCATTCGCAGGGTCTGTATCCGCGTCCAGCAGATCATCAATCAGGTCGCGTACATTATGCTGTAAGTCGGTGTTTTTTGAAAATACGTTTTGCAGGCTATCTTCGATGCCAGCATCAGTAATTGACGCAAGAATGTTGACGTATTGTTGTGCGAGCCTTTCAATGCTTTCAATGTCCACTTTATTGGCAAGAATGTGCAAATAACGTGGGTATTCTTTTTCAAAAATATATTCAGCCGGCGCTGATTCATCGCAGCGCTTTTTGAAGTATTGCTGTAATTCAGTTGTTTTGTTTTGGCCAGCTTCATTGTAAATCGTTTTGTCGTCTTCATCTGCGGCTGTGTCAACATTTGGCGCGGCTTGTGCTGTCACATCAACGCTGTTATCCAGTGTTTTATAAGCGACAGGGTCTGTGTGTCTTAGGATGGCTTTATATATATTCAGCGGCACTTTATAAACTTCGCGCTCTTTATATATATTCTCAAATGCAACTTGGATGTCTTCCATCGCAATTTGGTATAGGTCTTTGCCTTGTGTTAGTGTGGCGGGAGCTTCGGCCAAGAAAGCTTGCACATTTGGTTTGTGCATTAAGGCTTTCATTCTTGTGGCAAGTATTTCTATATCTTGTGTTGCCGTAAGATTATGTGATTGCTGTGTTGTCATCTGGAACTCCCTATATTTATACGCAATATTCAGAACGCTTAAAGATTTTTTCAAGGTCTAAAGTGCCTATTTTGACTTCTTTTTTTTGTACTGAGGAGCTTACTTAAGCAAATTATGATGGAAAAAACAAGCTTTTTTTACGTAAAAGGCCGCGAAATATTTGTACAAAAAAAGCCGGGATCAGGTAACTTAATTTTTTACCAATCCCAGCTTATCAAAAGCCCTAATTATACATATATGCAGTTTGTGAGTGTGTGTTCAAAGCATGATCGTCAATTTGGAGCAATGAACTTTAGCCTAAGCTAAAGGCGCACAAATGTATCCTTATAGGCGTTTCGTACAATTTTGTGTTTTTGAATTTTGTGTTTATCTCTTTCCGTATGTTTTACCTGACTTATTACCATTATTTCACATTTATGTAAATAATGTGTGAAAAACGTATAAAATTTTATCTATCACATTTTTATGTCTATAAAACAGTGGTATGTGGTGACGGGGGCGAGGATGATTGGCGTGGTAACTATGCTGCATACTTAAAGAATAAACCCATAAATTTAAATTGCTGTGGTTATCTGTAAGAAAGCATCTATGCAAGTGAGTGCGAATGTTTATAGTGTGCATTAGAAAATCCCTATAGATAAAACGAAAGGACGCGGCTGTGGCTGGATCTATTAATAAAGTAATTTTGGTTGGTAACCTTGGTAATGACCCAGATGTGCGCACAATGCAATCTGGCAGCAAAGTATGTAACCTTTCTATCGCGACAAGTGAAAGCTGGAAAGACCGCAATACTGGCGAGCG
>MDTB01108202.1_pt1 | contig 18484 bp, 18 predicted proteins | sample 811161 | NCBI WGS metagenome assembly MDTB01 (sample SAMN05326650, study PRJNA326480) | marine metagenome | isolation source: seawater | place: Mediterranean Sea | collected 2009
ATATAGAGTCTGTAAAGTTTAATGCATGGACTCCTCTTCCTCTTCTTTCACTTCGAAATGCAATAAACCATAAGCCTATAAATATCAATAAAAAATTAGATGAAAAAAATATTCAAAAATTTTCTAAAGAAATAGATAATTATGTTGATAACATATATCGAAGAAGTGAAATTTATAAAACATCTCATACTGAAATTGAGAGATTAGCATCTCAGAAGACGTCATGGAAAACTGAGCAGATTATTAAATTCATTAAAGATACTTTTAGAAAGTATAAATCAAAAAAATCATTATTTAGAAAGTAGGGATTACGACCCTCTTAATCCATTTAAATTTAATACGCTAAAAAAATTAAAAATAATTAAGAGAAGAAAGACTAACTTAATAAAAGCATTAAATCATTCAGTGTCTAAAGAAATTAACCTTTCAAAGAAGTTTGTTTATTTTGGACTTCATTATGAACCAGAGAAAACAACTTTACCAGATGGGGGTATTTTTCATGATCAATTTTTAGCCATACTCAAATTAAGAGAATTTGTCCCAAAAGACATTAAGATATATGTTAAAGAGCATCCATCTATGTTCTATGATTCATTATATGGTTTTAGAGGTCGTAGTCCATTATTTTATAGACTTTTAAAAAATATAAATAATATTGAAATTCTTGGTACTACTCATAAAACTTTTGATCTAATTAATAAATCTATTTTTACAGCTACAATTACAGGTACTTTAGGTATTGAGTCTGCTATTTTAGGGAAAAAGTCTATAATTTTTGGAGAGAGCTGGTTTTCAGGATGCCCAAACACTTTAAATTGGTCAGAAGATTTGAATTACTATGAATTAAAATCAAAAGAAATACTTAGCAAAACACACATCTCTAATTTTTTAAAAGAAAAACTGCGAGATGAAAGTTTAATAGGACTACTAAACTCTAGAAGCTCTTTAAGATTTAAAAAATATATAAATGATGATTTCTTTGTTCAGCAATCTTATGGTATTTATGAATCCTTTAAAGACTATTTTAATTCAAAATAATTATGGGTAAGATTGGAGCAATCATATTCAGTAGAATGTCATCGCAAAGATTGCCTGGCAAGGCATTAATTAATTTATCTGGCATTTCTCTTTTAGAAAGAGTTATTCAACAGACAAGTAAAGTTAAAAATATTGAACATATTTGTTTAGCAACATCTACTGATAAATCTGATGATTGTTTAGGATCAATAGCAAAAAAGATTGCTATTGACTGCTATAGAGGGAATCTTGATAATGTTACAAAGAGAGCAATAGAAGCAGCAAAAAAAAATGGTTTTGATCATTTTGTTAGGGTTTGTGCTGATAGGCCATTTATCGATCCAAAAATTTATGAATTAATGATAGAAATTCACTTGAATAATAATAATGATTTAACAACTAATATTTTTCCAAGGACAGTTCCCCCGGGGGCTAACATGTGAAATTATTTCAACTAAATCACTTGAAAGAATGTATAATATGACACATGAAAAGCTAGACTTAGAACATGTGACGAGATTTATTTATAACTCTCCAAGTGAATTTAAAATTCAAAATATAAATTTTCCCTTCAATGAAGAAGAAATAAATTTTAGACTTGTAATTGATGATGAAAAAGATTTAAAAAGAACTGAATGGATATTTAAAGAATCGATTGAAAAAAATTATAAACTTAATACTAAAACAATTCTTTCATTAACAAAAAAATGGACAAAAAATAATTAAATATGGTTATACTAGGAATTCATGATGGACACAATGCTAGTGCATCGCTTTTAAAAGATGGGAAATTGATTTGTTCTATTGCTGAGGAACGACTTTCTAGGCAAAAAAATCATTATGGCTTTCCATTTAAATCAATTGATTGTGTTTTAAGCTCAGCTAATTTAATCATGGAGGATATAGATTTTGTTGCAATGTCATCTAAACATCTACCACCTTCTTATTTTTATACACAGAGAAACTCTAAACTTACAATCAAAGATTATTGGAAAGAGCAAAAGGAGTATTGGTATCCCAAAATATATCAAAATAAAAATCCAAAATACTTAGATGTTCTATCTCACTGTATTGACCATTCAAACTTCCCCTATGATAAAAAGTTTATAAAAGATGAATCTGATAATATTGGTATGTGGCAAGCTAGGGTTAGTCATGCATCTAACTACCTTAAGATTGATGAGCAATATATCAGTCATCATGATCATCATATGTGTCATGCATACTATGGATATTTAGGTTCTCCAAATAGAGATCAAGAACAACTTATATATACAATGGATGGATTTGGTGACGGAGCTAACGGAACTGTATCAATTGGGATTCCTGGTAAAAAATTAAATGAAATATCAAGATCATCAAATTGTAATATAGGAAGAATGTATAGATATGCTACATTACTATTGGGTATGAGACCAGCTGAACATGAATACAAGTTGATGGGACTTGCTGCATATAATACACATAAGTATGGTAAAGATGCATATAATGTTTATGCTGAGACTCTTCAAGTAGATGGGCTATCTTTTAAGTATAAAAATAAAATAAAAGATCATTTCTTTTACTTTCAAGAAAAATTAGAGGGTCAAAGGTTTGATGCAATTGCATATGGAATTCAAAAAAGAACTGAGGAATTACTTACTGAGTAGGTCTCAAATGGAATTAATGAAACAGGGATACAAAATATTGTAATGAGTGGAGGAGTTGCACAAAATATTAAGGCTAATAAACTTATAGGTGAATTAAAGGATTTAAAGAGCTTGTTTATTCCACCAGGACCTGGAGATGAATCAATTTCTGTAGGTGCAGCATATTTAGAACATATATCAAAGACTGACAGTATTACCGATGTTGAGCCAATTTCTGGCTATTTAGGACCATCATATTCAGATGATCAGCTTCTTAATGCTATAGAAAATTTTTTACCAGAAGAGTTTAATTTCAAAAAAACAAATGACCTTAAATGTGCTAAAATTTTATCTAAGGGCGAGGTAATTGCGAGATTTAGTAACGATAAGATGGAATTTGGGGCAAGAGCATTAGGTAATAGATCTATACTTGCAGATCCAAGAAGACCAGATGTAATCCACAAAATTAATAAGCTTGTAAAAATGAGAGATTTTTGGATGCCATTTGCACCAAGTATTATTGAGGACAGAGTTAAAGATTACTTAATAATAAATAAAAATATTGACTCAAGATTTATGGCTGTTGGTTTTGATTCAACTCCTCTAGCTGAAGAACATATTACAGCTGGCTTACATCCATTTGACAGAACAGCTAGACCTCAGGTCGTAAGAAAAAAAGATAATTTAAAGTATTATAATTTAATTAAAGCTTTTGAAAAATTAACTGGTGTAGGAGCATTAATGAACACATCATTTAATATTCATGGTGAATCAATTGTTGGATCTCCTGAAGATGCCATAAATACATTTACAAGGTGCGGATTAGATCATCTATTAATTGGGGAATTTTTAATTTCAAAATCAGCTTAATCATGTTCTCATTCGCAAAATATATAATTAGATTAGATGATGCAAATGAATATTCTGATATGTCAAAATGGGATAGAATTGAAAAAATACTTGATAAAAATGATATAAAACCTTTAGTAGCCGTCATACCAAAGAATGAAGATTCTAAATTAAAGTATTCAGAATTTAATATTGACTTTTGGAATATTGTTAAAAGATGGAATGAAAAGCAATGGACAATAGGGGTACATGGATATGAGCACAATTTACATAAAGTTGATAGAAAGAAACTAATATTTCCTTTTTACAATAAAAGTGAGTTTGCAGAGTTATCTCTTGAAGAACAAAAGATAAAGATTAGAAAGTCTCTTGAAATCTTCAAAAGTAAAGGATTTGATCCAAAAATTTGGATTGCTCCTGCACATTGTTTTGATGAATTAACTTTAAAAGCTCTTGAACAAGAGACTCAAATCAAAATAATCAGTGACGGTATTTCTTTTTTTCCATATTATTTTAAAAGCTTTTATTTTATTCCTCAACAACTATGGGGCTTTAAAATAAAGTTTTTTGGTTTGTGGACTATATGCCTTCATCCAGATATGATGAATGATAGTGATATTGAAAATTTTGATAGAAATCTTTCTAAAAGTTTTTTTAGAAAAAAAATGATCAAACTCAAAAAATTAGAATTTGATAATTCACCAAAAACCATTATAGACAAAATTTTTTCAAGTTTTTTTTGGATAAAACATGAAATTAAAGTTTACTTAAATAGAGTTTAAATGAATAAGATTAAACCTCAAATAATTAATCAATCAATAAATAAAGAATTAATCAATGTTTTTTTTGTAACAAGTCCAATTGTAGCAATAATTGTAAAGATGATAATTTTAAAATTTAAAATTAATCCAAATAATGTTTTGATATTTTCATTTAGAAATACTGATCTCTCTTTGTTAGATTATGAAAAAACATACATTATACCTAAAAATACTGATAAATATTTTGAAAAAATATTGTTTCAAAGTCCGTCAGGTACAAGAATTCTTAAAAAAATTAAAACATATAATAAATTATTTTTACTATTTACTCCAATTGCATTTAGAGAGGCAAATTATCTTATAAAATCAAATCTATGTTACGGTCATGTTTATATAGAGGAAGGTCAACACTCTTATTTTAATATTAATTCATACAATCATTCTTCTGTCGGCTTATTTGATATTTTTAAAAAAAATTGGAAAAATAGATTTAGTGAAACAAATGAATTAGGATTTTATTATAGGGATGATGCTCATTGTTTTATTGGATTATCTAATAATGTCTTTCCTAATATTTCTCAAAAAAAAGTATTTGTTTTAGATAATCTTCAAGAAATTAAGAATTTCTATTCTCCAAATTTAATGGGAGTAAGGTCTATTGGACTGACATGTGCAGAGAGAAGATTAGAAAAAAATAATTGGACACAAATGATTAAACAGATTATTAAACATCTTCCTTTAGATTCTTATATAAAACTTCATCCATCTTTTACGGCAAATAGATCAATTTATAATAAATTTATTAAAGAGTTCGATGAAATTGCTAAAGGTAGATACAAAATTTGTCCAAAAAATACAATTATAGAGCTTGAAATGATGTACGAAAAAAAACTATTAATTGGACCAGTTAGTTCCTTAACAAAATATGCGGAAATCTTGGGCTCTGAATATAAACAAATTAATTTATATTAAATATGATAAAAGTAATAGCAGAAATTGGCTGGAATCATTGTGGAGATATGAATCTAGCAAAAAAATTTATTGAGGCCGCAAGTATTAATGGTGCCTCATATGCAAAATTTCAAACTTGGTCTACCAAAAGGCTTAAAAAAGGTTCATGGGACAACGATGGAAGAAGAGAGATTTATGAAAAGGCAGAATTATCTAAAGAAGATCATATTGAACTAATTAATCATTGTAATTTTAATAAAATCAATTTTTTATCAAGTGTTTTTAGCGTAGAGGATGCAAAGCTGTTGAAAAGTATAAATTGTAACACGGTCAAAATACCTAGCTTTGAGTCTAGGAATCATGAATTAATTAGATTTTGTAATGATAACTTTGAAACATTAATAATGTCAGGAGGGACATCCACTTTTAAGGAAATTGAGCAAAGTGTTAATTTAATTAACAAAGCAGAATTATATTTAATGCATTGTGTATCTATTTATCCTCAGGATTATTCAGAGGCAAATATTTTAAAAATGAAAAAATTACAATCGTTGTGTGAAAATGTTGGATTGAGTGATCATATTGAGGGTGTTGAATCTTCAAAAATAGCAATAGGCGAAGGTGCTGTCATAATTGAAAAACATTTTACAATTGATAAAAATTTGCCAGGGAGAGATAATAAATTTTCAATTTTACCTGAAGATTTAAAAAATTTAACAGATTTTATAAAAAATAGAGAGTTAATGTTTAATGATCATGGTGATGGTTTTAATATAAAGGAGAAGGATTCGAGAACAAATTATACCGGAAGATTTAATGGATAATATAAGTATAGTAATAAGAAATAAAAATGAAGGTGAGTTTATAGGATTTACTCTTCAGTCATGTCTAGATTTTTTTAAAGATCCTGAAATAATTATACTAAATAATAATTCAACAGATGATTCAATGGATATTGTCCAAAACTTCAATAATAGGACTGATATAAAAACATTTAATTTAAAAAAATATATGCCAGGTGCAGCCATAAACAAAGGTGTGAAACATGCTACCAGAGACTTTATATTAGTGTTATCCGCTCATACACAGATTATTGAAGTTGATTTTAAGTCTGTTATGAGTGATTTAAATAAAAATTTAGCTGTGTTTGGAAAGCAAATACCAGTGCACAAGGGTAAGAAAATTACACCAGGATATATTTGGACAAATTTTACTGATAAGCTTGAAGTAAATAAATTTTCAACTTTAGAAAATAGATTATTTCTTCATAATGCATTTTGTTTTTACTCAAGAAATACTCTAATTGACTTTCCAATGCCAGAAGAATATGCTGGAAAAGAGGATAGGTTCTGGGCAAAGCATATCGTTGAAAAAAATAAAACATACCTATATAATCCAAATTATAAATGTTATCATTTTTGGACAAAGAATGGAGCAACATGGAAAGGATTAGTTTAATGGATCAATCCAAATGAAAGTGTTAAATAATTTAAAATTACATGTCTTGATTATCCCCTCATGGTATCCAGAACATAAGGATCACTATATGGGTAGTTTTTTTAGAGAACAAGCAATTGGTATTTATAAGAATGGTTGTAAAGTTGGAATTATTTATCCAGAATTAAAATCATTAAGAAACACGCTAGACATTAGATTAATTCCCAGAATCTTATCATTTGAAGATAATGGAGTAAACACTATTAAACTTAGATGGAGTAATTGGATGGTTGGTTTACAATATTATCAAATATTGCTTTTTAAATATATCGGAAAATATTTATTTAAACTTTATATTAAAAAATATGGATTACCAGATATTATTCATTGCCAATCTATATTTAATGCTGGATTTTTAGCTGAATCTATTAATAAAAAATATAAGATTCCATATATCATTACAGAGCACAACAGTGGTTTTTATTATCACAATCAAGGTTTTAAGAAATTTTATAAGAGTGTTTCAAGAATATTAAATAAATCTAAAAAGTGTTTTTCTGTTTCAAAAAATTATTCAAATTACTTGAGTAAAGAAATTGAGATAAATAAAAATTGGGGTGTACATTATAATATAGTTAACGATAACTTTTTAAATACAAAAATAAAAAAACCACCATTAAATAATTTCACATTTCTTTGTGTTTCAAGACTTCACAAAATCAAAAATATTGACTTAATAATAGATTCTTTTAGAATATTTAATCAAAAATATTCTAATTCGTCTTTAAAAATTATTGGTATTGGAGATCAGTTAAAGTCATTAAAGAAAAAAGTAAAAGATTATAAACTAACAAATAAAATATTGTTTAAAGGTGAAAAATCAAGAATAGATATTATTGAAGAATTTAATCAAAGTCATGCATTTATCTACGCAAGCGCTTTTGAAACTTTTGGAGTAATATTTGTTGAGTCAATGTCAATGGGTAAACCAATAATATCTCTTGATTGTGGAAGTGCAAGGGAAATAATATCAGAATTATCTGGAATTATAGTTGAGAAGAAAAGTGCTCAATATATGTCAAGTTCAATGGAAGAACTTTACAATAATTATTCCAATTATAATTCATATTCTATAAGGAAATACTGTGAATCAAATTTTTCAGAAAAAAAACTCTCTCTCAAAATGATTGGACACTATAATGATGTGTTAAATTATTGATAATGAAAAAACAAAAATTATTGATTGTTGGATCATTCCCAAGAGCAGATAGAAATGTATATGGTGGAATTGCTAAGTCATCTGAAATTTTAATTCAATCAAATTCTTTTTCAAGCTTTAACATTATAAAGCTAGACTCTTCCCAAATATCTAACCCGCCACCATCGTTACCAATTAGATTTTTACTTTCATTTATCAGATTTATCAAATTTATATTTATCCTAATCTTCAAAAAGCCAAAAATTGGTTTAATCTTTTGCTCCGATGGATTTAGCGCTATTGAAAAAGGTCTTATGATACTAACCATGCGGGTATTAGGAATAAAAAGTTTAATTTTTCCAAGAGCTGGTAATTTAATATCCCAATCACAAAACTCATTTATTTTCCAAACAATTATTAAATTTTTATTTAACAAAGCAGATGTTTTTCTCTGCCAAGGAGAAAAATGGAAAAAGTTTGCAGTTAATTCACTAAATATAAACTCAAATCATACGAGAATAATTAGTAATTGGTCTGCTACCAATAAATTATTTAAGATTGGTGAAGGTCGAATTATAAATAATTCAAATAAAATTACTGAAATATTATATGTTGGATGGCTAGAAAAAGAAAAAGGAATCAAAGAATTAATTGAAGCAGTTAAAACCATATATTCAAACAATAAGTCAGTCAGATTAACTTTAGTTGGTGATGGAAAACTTAGAAAATATGTTGAGAATTTCATAATTAAAAATAAATTAAATGAAATTATTAAAATTAAAGGTTGGCTTTCTTCAAAACAGATCGAAAAACAATTAAGGAAAAGTAATATTTTCATATTACCTTCATGGAAAGAAGGTATGCCAAATGCATTAATTGAGGCACTAGCTGCTGGCTTGCCTGTAATAACTACTTCAGTTGGAGTAATATGTGACTACTTAGTTAACGATTCTTCTGCAATAATAATTGAACCAAAAAATGTAAATAATATCACAAAATCACTTGAAAAGTTAATTAATGATTATAACTTAAGAAGAAAATTATCTAAAAAAGGTTTTTTAGTTGCAAAAACTAATTTTTCACCTGAAACATCTTTGAAAAAACTTTCAAAAATAATTTCAGAAACACTAAATTAGACTATGCCAAAAAATAAATTACTAATAACTGGTGGAACAGGATCGTTTGGTAACGCATATCTAAACAAGGCTATTTCTGAAAATAGATTTTCAGAAATAATTGTTTTTAGTAGAGATGAAAAAAAGCAAGATGATCTTAGAAAAAAAATAAATTCAGATAAAGTTAATTTTTTTATTGGAGATGTAAGAGACCCAGACTCAGTTGAGGATGCGGTTAAAAGAGTTGATTTTATCTTCCACGCCGCTGCACTGAAACAGGTCCCTTCATGTGAATTCTTTCCATTAGAAGCAGTAAAAACAAATATTTTAGGAACAAACAATGTCTTAATTTCAGCTGAAAAATATGATATTAAAAAAGTTGTTATTCTAAGTACAGATAAAGCGGCATATCCTATTAATGCCATGGGTATGTCAAAAGCATTAATGGAAAAAGTAATGATAGCAAGGTCAAGAATTAATAATAAAACAATATTTTGTGGAACAAGGTATGGTAACGTAATGGGGTCGAGAGGTTCTGTTATTCCTCTTTTCATTAATCAAATTAAATCTAACAGAGATGTAACAATTACTAACAGTAATATGACTAGATTCATGATGTCACTAAATGAAGCAGTTGATCTAGTTGAATATGCATTTGAAAATGGTAACCAAGGAGATTTATTTGTTCAGAAATCTCCATCCGCAACAATTGAGGTTCTGGCTCAATCATTAATTCAGATATTTGATTCCAAGTCTAAAATTAAGAATATTGGAATTAGACATGGTGAAAAAATGTATGAAACTCTTGTAACTAAAGAGGAAATGATGAAGGCGTCTGATTTAGGTAATTATTTTAAAATCAAATCAGATACTAGAGGATTAAACTATGAAAAATATTTTTCAGATGGCAACAATTCTAAAACCTTATATGATGAGTATAATTCAAGTAACACAAAGATTCTATCTAAGGAAGAACTAATTCAAATATTGTTAAAATTACCAGAAGTAAAGTCTCACATAAACTAAATTTTCTAATTTGAAAGTTACAATAACTGGTCAAGATGGTTTTATAGGTTTTCACCTTTATAATTCTATAAAATATAAATATCCAAAAATTGAGCTTATTGATTTTAGAAAGAATTACTTTGAAGAATCAGATAAAATTGATCAAATTTTTAGTAGTACAGATATAATAATTCATCTTGCTGGTCTTAACAGACATGATGATGAAAATTATTTATTTGATCAAAATATTATTCTTGGAAAAAAGATCATTGACTCTATTATAAGGATAAATTTTAAAGGTAAATTAATATTTGCTTCATCAATTCAGCAAAAAGATGTTAATGCATATGGTGTTTCAAAAAGAAAGTCTGTAGAAAATTTTTTTAAAGCTTCTTCAAAATATGGCTTTACATTTATTAATCTGGTTATACCAAATGTTTTTGGCCCATTCTGTAAACCAAATTATAACTCATTCATAGCTACATTCTGTTATAATTCTTTGCATAAAATTAAAAATATTATAAAAAAAAATAAAGATGTACCTCTTATCTTCATTGACAATCTAGTTGATCAAATTATTCAAAAGATAAAAGTTGACTCAACTGACGAATTCAAAGTAATTGAAGATATAAATATAAAAGTTAAAGAAGTAAAGAATATAATTGATGATTTTAACCAAGTGTACATTAAAAATGGAAATATTCCTGATTTAAACAATTCTTTTAAAATCAATCTATTTAATACTTTTCATAGCTATATTGAACCTGAGAAATTTTTTCCAAGAAAGCTTAGACTAATAAATGATGATAGAGGGTCATTTGCAGAAATTTTAAAATCATCATCAAAGGGTCAAGTGTCTTTTTCTGTTACTGAACCTGGACAAATACGCGGAAATCATTTTCATACAAGAAAAATTGAGAGATTTTTAGTATTAGAAGGTGAAGCAGAGATAAATATTAAAAAAATAGGATCAAACAAAAGATTCACTTTTAATATATCCGGAAAAACCCCTTGTTATGTTGATATGCAGGTATGGTATACTCATAATATTAAAAATATAGGAGATAAAAACCTCATAACTCTTTTTTGGATCAATGAGTTCTATAACGAGAATGATTCAGATACATTCTTTGAAAAAGTTTAATTTTATAGTATGAAAAAAATTAAGATTGTAACTGTAGTTGGAACTAGACCAGAAATTATAAGGTTATCTTCAATTATAAATAGGTTTAATAATTCAAATTTTATTCAACACACATTAATTCATACTGGTCAGAATTATGATAAAAATTTAAATGATATTTTTTTTAAAGATTTAGAAATAGATAAACCAGATTTTTATCTTGATGCAGCAAAAGTGAATCCCAATTTAACTATTGGTGAGATCATGATAAAAATCGATCCAATTTTAGATAAGGTTTTACCAGACGCAATGTTAATTTTAGGGGATACAAATAGTTGCTTAGCAGCAATTGCTGCTAAGAAAAAAAAGATACCTGTCTTTCACTATGAAGCAGGTAACAGATGTTTTGACTTCAGAGTTCCTGAGGAAACAAATAGAAGACTTGTAGATCATATCTCTGATATAAATTTAACATACAGCTCAAATGCGTCAACCAATCTTATAAATGAGGGGATACCAGCTGATAGAATAATTAAGGTTGGATCACCCATGTATGAAATTTTGATTAAAAATATAGATAAAATAAAATCATCTAAAATTTTAAAAAATCTTAATCTTGAAAAAGATAAATACTTTTTGATTTCATGTCACAGAGAAGAGAACATAGATAATTATATCAATTTTAATAAACTAATTGATTTATTGAATAAAATATCAGAAGTTTTTAAAATACCTGTGATTTTTCCAATACATCCCAGAACAAAAAAAATATTTGAAAAGAATAAACCCAATTTGAATAACCTGATTACATTTATTGATCCTGTTGGATTTTTAGACTACAACCAACTTCAATTGAATTCTTTTGTTGTCCTATCTGATAGTGGAACTATTTCGGAAGAATCATCTATATTAAAATTTAGAGCGCTCAATATAAGAGAAACTCATGAAAGACATGAAGCAATGGAGGAATCTGCTGTAATTATGACAGGTCTTGATGTAGATAAAATATTACAAGGTATTCAATGTTTGAAGGACTTAGACAATAATAACGAAAAAGGTTTAATACAAGTCACTGATTATAAAATTCCAAATATTTCCATTAAAATAGAAAGAATTATATTATCATATATTAATTATGTAAATAGAGTTATTTGGCAAAAAGAATCTTAATTTATACCAATCACTTTTATCCAGAGCAATTTAAAATTAATGAAATAGTTGAGTGGCTTTCTAATGAGGACTCTCATATTCGTATAATAACAGGTTTGCCAAATTATCCCTCCGGAAATATCATGAGTGGATATATTGACATATTTAAAGATAATATTACTATTAATAGACTATTTTTAATCCCAAGAGGAAGTGGATCTAACTTAATGTTAATAATAAACTATATATCCTATTTTATATCATGCTTTTTTTTTACAATATATATTTCTTTATTCAAAAAAAAATATGATGTTGTCTTTGTTCATCACACTAGCCCAATTTTAATAGCTTTTCATCCAATTATTTATTCATTATTTAATAAATCGAAAAAAATCTTATGGGATCTTGATATTTGGCCAGAGACTTTACAGGCAGTTGGATTAGTCAAGTCAAATTATATTATTTCTTCATTAGAGATTACTGTAAAATGGATATACTCAAAATATGACATAATTCTTATTAGTTCTAAATCTCTTTGTAACATTGTAAAAGAAAGATTCAATGGAAAAATAATTTATTTTCCAAATTGGGCAGATAAAGTAATTGAAGACAACAAAATAGATAAAAACTATAGCTTCGCAATTAATACAAGAAAATTTAATATAGTTTATACAGGCAACATTGGTAAATCACAAAATTTTAAAAGTCTATTAAAAACTATTGAGAATGTTCAGGAAAATGTTCATTGGACTTTTGTAGGAGACGGAAGGTATAAATCGGAATTCAAAAATTTGATTAAGAGTAAAAATTTGAATTCTAAAGTAAGCTTTATTGAACAAGTTAATAATGATTTGATACCATCAATAGTTAGCAAGGCAGATTCACTATTTTTGTCATTAAAAAGGGATCCAATTTTTTCTAAAACAGTTCCCGCAAAACTGCAAACATATATGGCTTTGGGAAAACCAATAATTGGATTATTAAATGGAGAGGCGGCAAAATTAATCATTGATTCTGATTCTGGTATTGTTGAGGAAAGTTATAATTATGAAGAATTAGCAAAAAAAATAAATAATTTTGCATGTACTGATAATCTTGAAAAAATAAAAAAAGGGGAAAATGCAAAGAATTATTATTTAAAAAATTTTAGCTCAATTATTAGAAAAAATGAAATTTTAAAAATTATTTATGAGTGATAAAAAAAATATACTAATAACTGGAGGGGTTGGCTTTATAGGGTCTAACCTTTCAGAAAGACTTATGAAAGAAGGGCATAATGTTTTTTCAATTGATGATTATTCATTTGGAAAAAAAGACAATGAGTTTGATAATATAAAGTATATTAAAAATGATATAGAAAGTATCTCCACTATTAACGAACATATTGATATATGCTATCATTTGGCTGCGAAAGCAAGAGTACAACCTTCTTTTGATGATCCAGTAGATTACTTTAGAGTTAATGTTAAAGGAACAATGAAGGTTATGGAATGGGCCAAAAAAAATAATGTAAAAGTTGTATATGCTGGTTCTTCATCTAAGCATTTCAGCCCTGAGGATTCACCCTATGCTATGTATAAATACCTTGGTGAGCAAATTTGTAAACTTTACAAGAAGAGTTATAATCTTAAGGTAGAAATTGCCAGATTTTATAATGTTTATGGTCCAAGAGAAAATAGAGATGAAAAATTTGGAAATGTTATTGGTATATGGACAACCAAGGCAATTAAAGGTGAACCCTTACCAATAGTTGGCGATGGATTGCAGAGAAGGGATTTTACCCATGTCAATGACATTGTTGATGGACTAATCAAAATAGGCTTCTCTGACATTTCTCAGGATGATGGTTGGGAACTGGGTACAGGGAATAACTATAGTATTAATGAATTGTTTGAAATGTTTAAGCTTAGATTTAATTCAAAATCAGTTTCAATCCCTGACCAACCAGGTAATTACAAGAAGACATTAAGAAAAAATGACAACTTAATTGATTTGCTTAATTGGAAGCCCAAAGATCAACTAGCTGAACATATTAAAAACCTAAATGTATGAAAAGAGTATTGATTACAGGTGGAGCTGGCTTCATAGCTCATCACCTTATAAAATATCTTCTAAAAAATACTGACTGGGATATTATATCATTAGATCGGTTAGATTACAGTGGAAATTTAAATAGACTTGATAATATTTTATCTAATTCTTCAAAAAAAGAAAAGTCTAGAGTAAAAATTGTTTTTCATGATCTTAAATCAGAAATTAATCCTTGGATAAAAAAAGAATTAGGAAAAATTGATATAATTCTTCATCTTGCAGCTGGCTCCCATGTTGACAGAAGTATTGATTTTCCAATGGAATTTGTTTTAGATAACGTTGTGGGAACAGCTAACATTCTTGAATATGCAAGAAGTATTCATGCATCAACTGGACTTGATAGATTTGTATATTTTAGTACTGATGAAGTTTTTGGTCCAGCACCAAAAGGTGTCGATTACAAAGAGAATGATAGATATAATTCAACAAATCCCTATAGTGCATCAAAAGCTGGTGGTGAAGAGTTATCTGTTGCCTATGAGAACACATATGGTTTACCTGTATACATAACTCATACTATGAATGTGTTCGGCGAGAGACAACATCCTGAAAAATTTATACCTATGTGTATAAAAAAAATTAGAGATGGGCAAAAAGTTACTATTCATTCGGATAAGTCAAAAAAAATTCCAGGCTCACGTCATTATATTCACGCCGAGGACGTAGCTGAAGCAATTTACTTTCTTCTTGCAAATAAGATAGAATCTAAAACTGATTATGGAGGTGCAAAATGTCCAAAATTTAATATAGTTGGTTCTGAAGAAATTGACAATTTAGAACTTGCAAAAATTATTGCTAGTTGTCAAGGCAAAGAACTTAATTATGAGATGGTTGATTTTCATTCCTCAAGACCTGGTCATGATCTCAGATATTCACTTTCTGGTGAAAAAATGAAACAATTAGGATGGCAGCCATCTATTAAACTAACTCGAAGGATACAACAAGTTGTTCAGTGGTCCCTCAAAAATTATGAATGGATTGAAATGTAGTTATATGAAGAATAAAGTTATACTAACTTCAGTATTAATTTTTTTCTTATCATTTTTAAATTTTCAATTTAATCTATTTAATGTAGTATCAGAATTTAGATTCAATTATTTTCAAGTTGAATCTGAGCAATTTGTTTTAGATGGTTTCTTAAATCATAGTATTAACGATAAGCCTCTGAAATTGGGACAATTTTCTAGACCCTCTATTGACATGTTTAATGATGGAGAAAAATATAAACCTAGAGAGTGGTTCACTAATGAATTTATTGAGGGAGAATTCTGGGAATATAAATCACATTTTGGGTTTCAACTAATAATTTTTAATTTTTTTAATGGAAATCTTCTCTTGGTTCAATCACTAGCATCCTTTTTGTTTAGTTTAACAATTGCAATACTATTTATACAATTATGTAGATTACATTCATTTAATTTTGGATTAATTTTTATAGTTTCTCTTGTATTTAATCCATGGATTACTCCAATAGCTAGAAATAGTTATTTTTTGGTATTTATATATTTGGTTCCATTAGTTATATCTTATTATTTCTCAAGAAGGATTAGCAACTCCAACTTTAATTTAGCTATCTTCTTAATTATACTTTACATATTATTTTTATTTAAATCCTTAATTGGATATGACTATTTATCTACAATAGTTATTGTCTCAATGATCCCAATCGTATACTACTATTTAAAAAATAATTTGTCAATCAAAAAGTTGATTACAAGTCTTGTATCTATTCTATTGATTTCTTTTTTGAGTTTTTCAACATCGGTTGTAATTCATTCAGATTCCCTTGAAAGTGAAGAAAGTCCATTTGAATGGATCTATTATACTGCGGCAAAAAGACTTTCATCATCATCTCCTGAACAAACTGCTCGTGTTGCATGCGAGAAATTAATGATCGATCAAGTAGGGAAGATAAATGTAAATGATGAAGCTTACCAGGCCTGTTATGATGAATTCTTAGAGTCATTATCGGTTAGTAGATTAAATGTTTTAGCAAAGTATATGATTGCAAGACATTTTGTACCATTTTTTGGTTCATACGAAATTGAACTTAATGAAGAGCAAGAAAAAAAATTAAAGGAAATTTATTATAATACTAACATAAATACACTTGAAAAAGGACTCCAAACACTAAAATATGGGTTCAATAATTATAATCAGTTTAATTTTTTTCAGGTTACTTCAACACTTGTAAACTTTATAATTTCACCTATTTTATTTATAGCTTTTTTTATATTATTTTTCATTAAAACCTTTAATTCTAACACAAATAATAAAATTTTTAATTTATTCATTCTATTGCCACCACTTAGTTGGTTTTTGATAGCAAAAGGTCACTCTTATGTAACAGCTTATCAATTAACTTTTTTTATATGGTTTATAACCACAATACCATATATGATGGGAATTGTTTTCTCAAAGAAAAAGATTATTTGACTTTTTTGAAAACCCAAAACTTTTGTCCTGAAAAATTAATAGCTACTGAGACTAATGCTGCAGTGACAAATGGTAAATAGATTACATCAAATTCTAAAAAAAAATCGTGTGTTTCAGAATTAAAGTAAAGTGAAATTAAATACAAAATGATAAACTTAAAAGGTTGAATTAAATTTTTTTCTTTTGAATTAAACGTAAAATTTTTGTTCATAAAGAAACTATTTATAGCTCCACATATGAATGAGAAAACTTTAGAATTTGATGCTGAAATTCCAACAATATAAATGAAAAAATTATAAAATATAAAGTCAATTGTAAGTGAAACTATGCCAACGGATGAATATTTCAAAAATTCTATAAATGTTTTACTTTTTTTGATAATTAGAATTTTGTGTAGATAAATTTATTAAAACAAATCTAACATTATTATTAATTAAGGATATTCTAAATATATTTTGATTTTAATTCTTAATTTTAACAATAATAGCAAATGAAAATACTTATAACAGGTGGAGCTGGTTTTATAGGTACAAACTTGTGTAAAAAGCTTGTAAAGGATAATATAGTTTATTCAATTGATGACTATTCAATTGGATCTAAACTAAACCATATTGAAGGAGTAAAATATATTGAAGGAGATGTAAACGAAATAAAATCTAAAATTGATAATGATTTTGATATTTGTTTCCATCTAGCTGGTTTGTCTCGAATTTCTCCATCATTTGAAAATCCTCGACAAACATTTAACTCAAACACAAAAGGTGTTATTTCAGTTTTGGATTGGTGTATAATAAATAATACAAAAATGATTTATGCAGGTTCATCATCAAGGCATTACGATCATTACCAATCTCCCTATGCTACATTTAAATTTTTAGGTGAAGAAATATGTAGGATGTACAAAAGAGTTTATAAAATGAATATTGAAATAACAAGATTTTATAATGTTTATGGTCCACATGAAATTACAGAGGGAGAATGGGCAGCAGTAATTGGTATATGGAGAAATCAAGTAAAACTGGGCAAACCTATAACTATTATTGGAGATGGCGAGCAAAGAAGAGACTTCACTCATGTTGACGATATAGTAATGGCCTTAGAGTCATTAATTTTATATGATGAAAAACATGAAGATGTTTGGGAATTAGGAACAGGAGTAAACTATTCTATAAATGAGGTTGCCTCAATGTTTGTTGAAAGATTTGATGCAAAGTTAAAATATGTAAATGATCAACCAGGCAACTACAGAGAAACATTAAGAAAAGATAATCTTTCAATGGATAAATTAGAATTTAATCCATCAGATAAACTTTATAGATATATAATGTCTTTATAATATGCTATCAATACTAATTCCAGTTTATAATGAAGAAAGAACAATAGTTGATGTTCTTAATAAAGTGCAGGGTGTTAGTCTAATCAATGATTTAAAAAAAGAAATTGTTATAGTAAACGACTGCTCAACTGACTCATCAGAGTCTATTATAATGAACTATATTTCAAATAGTAATGAAAATAATATACAATATTATTCTTTTGATAAAAATATGGGTAAAGGTGCTGCTATCAGAAAAGCTATAACTAAAGCAAAAGGAGATTATATAGTAGTTCAGGATGCAGACCTAGAATATGACCCAAATGAATATAACATTCTTTTAAAACCAATTTTAGATAATTTTGCAGATGTAGTTTATGGAAGTAGATTTATGGGGGGTAACCCCCAC
>MDTB01019677.1_pt1 | contig 18481 bp, 18 predicted proteins | sample 811161 | NCBI WGS metagenome assembly MDTB01 (sample SAMN05326650, study PRJNA326480) | marine metagenome | isolation source: seawater | place: Mediterranean Sea | collected 2009
AAGAGTAGACATAAACTTTAGCAATCTCTCACCAGTGTTTTCTGCAAATTTTTTTTCATGTTTGTCAAGCAATAGATAATCTTCCTTTGAACCATTTTTCATTTCTGTAAACTTAACTTGACTCATTTCTAATTGTTGGATGTTACACTTAATAATGATAATTGAGTAATTTTATTATCTCCAAGTTTATCAACAGGTTTTATGGGATAATCTCCTGTAAAATAATGATCTGTTAATTGAGGATAAGCATCATTTCTTTTATCAAAACCAATGGCTCTGTACATTCCATCAACAGATAAAAATTTAAGTGATTTTGCACTTATGTATTCACATATTTCATCAATTGTTTTATTAGCCGCTAATAGTTCTTTTTTGGTAGGTGTATCAACACCATAAAAATCTGGATATTTTATTTCAGGTGAAGCAATTCTTACATGCACTTCTTTGGCTCCTGCATCATATAGCATTCTAACAATTTTATAACATGTTGTTCCTCTTACAAGCGAGTCATCTATAAGGATAATTTTTTTACCTTTTATAGAGGATTGATTTGCATTAAGTTTTAGCTTTACTCCCAAACTTCTAATTTGTTGGCTTGGCTCTATAAATGTTCTTCCTACATAATGATTTCTAATAAGACCTAGATCAAAATCGATACCTACGTGTTTACTATAGCCAATTGCAGCAGCGTTTCCTGAGTCGGGAACTGGAACTACAACATCAGCATCCTCGTGAGTTTCCTTGGCAAGTTCTATACCTAAGCTTTTTCTGTACTCATATGCAGTTTTTCCACTGAGCAAACTATCTGGTCTTGAAAAATAAATATATTCGAAAACACATGGTCTTGCCTTCCTTTCAGGAAAGGGTTTGACACTCTTTAGTTCATTATTTTCAACGTAAACAACTTCACCATTTTCAACTTCTCTTATAAATTTCGCACCAATAATATCTAATGAACATGTTTCAGATGCTAAAACATATGAGTTTTTTAATTTTCCTATTACTAATTGTCTTATACCATGAGGATCTCTTACACCAATTAATATGTTTTGAGCTAACATAACAAGAGAATATCCACCTTGTATTTGAAAAATAGCATCTATAACTTTGTCTATAATGTTTCCTCTACTAGATTTTGCAATTAGCTTAACAATTGTTTCAGTATCAGATGTTGTATAAAATATAGCACCTTCTTCTACCATTTTTTGTCTAATAGTAATTGCATTTGTTATATTTCCATTATGCGAAACACCAATTCCCCCTGCATTTGTATCAGCAAAAAAAGGTTGAATATTTCTTAAAGCAGTCCCACCCGTTGTACTATATCTATTATGCCCAATTGCATACTTTCCCTTCAGTGTACTTAAAATTTTTTCATCATTGAAATTATCTCCAACTAATCCAAATCTTTTTTCGGAATAGTATTTTTCGCCATCATACGAAACTATTCCACATCCCTCCTGACCTCTATGTTGAAGGGCATGAAGCCCTAAAGCAGTTAAAGCAGATGCATCATTTGAATTACTTACTCCAAATACACCACATTCTTCATGAAGTTTTGGGTTATATATCTTTAATTTTTTCTTTAGATTTTTCGTAATCTTTTTCATTTGGAAAATTTTCAATTAGATAAGTACTACCTTTTTCAATGTAAGAAAAGGTAAATGATTCCTTGGTTTTAAATGGCCAATCCTTGTAATTTATAAACAAATTAATAGTCACAAAGACGCAAACAGAAATTACGTATCCTCTTAAAAAACCAAAAAAGAAACCAAAAAAAGAATCAAGTTTACCTAAACCTGTAAATTTAACTGCATTTTTAAGTCCTTTGTTTATCATAAGAACTATAAATATGATAATTACGAATAATGATATCCCCAATACAACATCTAAAGCATATTCATTATCTATATAATCTTCAAAATATGGCTTAGTTTTTGGAAAAAAGAATAAAGTTAATACATATGCTAACAACCATTTAGAAGAAGAAACTAGACTTAGAACAAAACCTTTTTTAGTACATTTGAATACAGATAGGAATGTAATAATTATATAGACTAGATCAATAATCGATATTTTTGTTAATTGATCAACAAGATTTTCAAACATTTATTGATTTCCAAATGGTCTAAACAGCAATATAAGTTTTGGTAAAAGAGTAAGAACTGAAATCATTGCTATAAACATTGCTAGTCCAGTGAATATTCCAAAATATATTGTTGGAATAAAATTAGAAAAAATTAGGATTGAAAATCCAAATATAATTGTTATTGAAGTATTTAATATTGCAACTCCTACTGTGGAATGACATTTTTTTAAAGATTTTTCATAATCTTTGAAGTATTTATACTCTTCTCGAAATCTATATATGTAATGGATACTATTATCAACTGCGATACCAATTGTGATAGCGGCAATAGTAATAGTCATCATATCTAAAGGAATAGACGCAAGACCTATTATACCAAGCACAAAGAATGCAGCTATAAAATTAGGGATCACTCCAATTAATGATAAAGTTAAATTTCTAAAAAGTATCAAAAACATAATTAGTATTCCTATCATTACAAAGCCTAGAGTAAGTATTTGTGATTTGAAAAGACTTTGAAGGAGATTGTTAAAAAGAACAAGAACGCCAGCAATTTTAAATTCTTCTTTCTTAAATTTTAATTTATTTTCTAAATCATCTTGAATTTTATTTATTAGATCATTTCTTTTAAGATTATCATTAGAATCTTTTATTCTTACACTAATTCTTGCTTCATTATCTTTAATTGAAATGTAAGGATCAACTATCTGCTTTTTAATTGAATCTGGTAACTTACTGTATAATATTCCCATTTCTAAAGTGCCTAATTTTTTATTATTGTTAATCTTTTCAGCTATTTGAAGTATTGATGAAAAAGATAGAACTTTACCGATATGTTCCAAATTTTCTAAGTATGAATGTACATTTTGTATTTTATTAATTTTATCTTCTGTAAACCAATAATTGTTATCATTTTCACTTTCCTCATTATCCCAGTTATCAAATTCATCATCATTCTCAAATTCATCATCTAGATCGTCATTTTCATTGTTATTTTTTGGAAATTTTAGGATTACTTCTAGTGGTGTAGTTCCTCCCAATTTCTGGTCAATCAATTTCATACCTTTATAAATTTCAGTTTTTTTACTAAAATAATTTATAAAACTATTTTCTACCTCAAGCTTTAGTATACCGTTAACACTAATAATTATAACAGCTGCAGTTATCACAAAAATTACATTTGATTTTTTAATAGTAGCTTCTCCTAGAAATTTTGTGAAAGATACACCAGGTTCTTTGCTAACTAAAATATTTTTTTTTCCAAAAATACTTAAAAAAACTGGCAACAAGGTAAAAGTTATTAAAAATGATACTATAAGACCAAAAGTCATCATCCATCCAAAATCAATAATTGGTCTGATTTCACTGAATATTAAGGATAAGAATGCACATACTGTAGTTAGAACAGTGTAAATTATTGGCCAAAACATTTTTTTTGCAGTCAACAATATTATTTCTGAATTTGACATATGCTTATTATCTTTTGAAATATTTAAATATCTAACACTCATGTGAATATTCATTGCCATAGTCAGTATCAACATTAATGCAATAAAATTAGATGAGATGACAGTAACTTTCCATCCAATTATTCCAAGTAAACCAACCATAATTATAACTGCACAGAAACAACTTAATAATGGTATTAAAATCCAAATTAATCTTCTAAAAACAAACCATAGTGTCAATATTATAAAAATAAATACCCCTAAACCAAATACAATAATATCTTTTTTGATGAATGAAATCATATCATCAGCAATCATAGGAACACCTCCTAAGTAAATTTTTGGTTTTGTACTTTTATTTTTATATTGAGTGATTAGTTTTCTAATTTCCAAAATATTTTCATGATTTTTAATTTTTTGATTCTCTTTAATCTTTTCAAGCTTGTCTTTTTTGATATTCTTAGGGTAATTAGTTCTTTTTATATTTACTATAATTGATGAAATTGATCCGTCTTTACTAATTATAAAATCTTTAAATACTGGACTATTTAAAATTTCATTAAACCCTTTTTCCCTATCAATATTTTTGTCTTTGAGAGTTTTATAATTTTTAAGAGTCTCTACAATGTTTTCATCAGTATTTTCTAAAAGAGGAATATCAAGTATTGTTATTACATTTTTTACCCAACTAAATTTCTCAATATCTGATTTAAGGTTTAATAATTCATTGATTGAGTCATTATCTGTAATTTTGTTAATTGGCTCATAAGTTAAGATTAAAAACTCGTTTGTGCCATATCTTTCAGTAATTTCTTTTAAATATATAAAGTCTTGATCATTTTCTAAAAGAAGAGTATCCGAGGACGCATCTAATTTAAAGTCTTTACTGAAGTATCCAAAACTTAAAACACATAATGTTAAAATTAAAAAGACAAGCTTAGGTTTTTCTAATATTATATTCTGATATAAACGTTCAAACATTTAAATAAAAATAATATATATTTTAAATTAGCTATTTTGAATATCTTTAAATTTGGTAAACATAGGCTCAAATTCAAGCGATACAGTTCCCGTAGGGCCATGCCTTTGTTTTTGTATTAAAATTTCAGCTAAATTTGCAACTTCATTCATTTTTGCTTGCCATTCTGCGTGCTCAACTGTTGCAGCTCTTGGTTCTTTATTCTCTAAATAATAAGCCTCTCTATAAACAAACATTACAACATCTGCATCTTGTTCAATTGATCCTGATTCTCTAAGATCAGATAATTGAGGTTTTTTAACATCTCTTAGTTCTACAGCTCTTGATAATTGCGATAATGCTAAAACTGGAACAGATAATTCCTTTGCTAAAGCTTTAAGACCTTGAGTGATTTCTGAGATTTCTTGAACTCTTCCGTCATATTTATCGGTACCTCTCATTAACTGAATATAATCAATTACAACCATGTCTAATCCAGATAATCTCTTAATCCTTCTGGCCCTATTACTAAGAGCGGCAATGGTTATGGCTGGAGTTTCGTCTATTAATAGAGGGAATTCAGAAATATTTTTTGAAGCTTCAATAAATTTATCAAATTGTTCCTCTGAAATCCTTCCTCTACGAATATCATTTGATTTAATTCTAGATTGCTCCGCTAATATTCTTGTTGATAATTGCTCTGAAGACATCTCTAGTGAAAAAAAAGCAATAGAAGATTTAGTTCCTTTTTCTTTTAAATCTTTAGCAGCGTTAAAAGCAATATTAGTTGCTAATGCTGTTTTACCCATTGCTGGTCTTCCAGCTATTATAATAAGATCAGATTTATGCAAACCTCCTAATCTATCATCTATATCTTTAAATCCAGTAGGTACCCCAACAATACCTTCATCATTTTTATAAGCTTTAGAAGCCATATCAATAGTTAATTTAAGAGCTTGATCAAATTTAATTATAGATGAGCTTAAAGATCCTTTTTCTGCTAAATCAAATAGTAATTTTTCTGAGTCCTCTATTATTCCTTGTCCACTAATACTCAAATCTTTATTTTTTGCAGAATATATAGTTCCTTCAGAAATTTTTATTAATTCTCTTCTGACAAACATATCATAAATTATTTTGGAATATTCAATTGCTTGTCGTGAGGATGTAGAAAATTTTGTTATTTTTACCAAATAATCAGGAATATTTATTTCATCTTTTTCATTTTCAAAATAATTTTTAAGTGTGATTGGATTTGCTAATAAACCTTTATAAATAAGAGCCTCAATTGCAGAGAATATTTTTTGATGCATGGGGTCATAAAAGTTTTTGCTTATGACTATTGTATTTATTTCGTCAAAAATTTCATTAGAAATTAGTATTGTTCCTATAACAGATTGTTCAGCTTCTATGTTGTTAGGTAATTCAAAATTTTCATTTCCCACAATATTAAGATTTTTCTTAAGCATTTAGGGGAGGCTATTAAATCTAAAGTTAAAATCAATAACAAATTATAGCTGGGGAAAAAATTGTATAATTTAATTTGAACTATCTGAGGATACTATTTTAAGTTTTATTTCTGCCTCAATCTCAGAATGCAACTCAATTTTAGCAACAAAATCACCCAAAGATTTAATTTCTTGCTTCAGTTGAATGTTTTGTGGTTTTATTTGAACATTAAGGCTACCATTAATAATTTTAGAAATCTCAGATGGTTTTACTGATCCATAAAGTTCTTTATTCTCTGTGCTCAATTTTTCAATCTTAAATTCTTGATTGTTAATTTTTTGAAAAATATCTTTGGCTAATTTCTTTTTTTCATCATCCTTCAGTTTTAGGTTATTTTTTATTTTTTCTACCTCTTTAATATTTTCGTCAGATGCATAAATAGCTTTTTTGTTAGAAATTAAAAAATTTCTTGCAAAGCCTCTTTTGACTTCAATGATATCTCCAATTGTTCCTAATTTTTTGATGTTTTCTAATAATACTATTTTCATTATATTAGCGCCAAGTTTCTTGCTCTTTTAATTGATAAAGATAATTCCCTTTGCTTTTTTTGACTCACTGAGGTGATTCTAGAGGGCAGAATTTTACCATTTTCTGAAACGTATTTTTTAAGCAACTTAATATTTTTATAATCAACTTTAGGTGCCCCTTTTCCGGATAAAGGACATTTTTTTTTAAATTTATATTTTTGTGGCTGGAAAATACTTAGCTTAGCAAAATTACTTTGACTATTTTTTTTATTATTAAATCTTTTTTTTTTATTCACTTTTTTTTTCTATATCTTTATTTTCATTTTTAAAGTATGAAGCTTCGAGGTCAAATTTTTTTACTTTTATAGTAGCGTATCTTAATAAATTTTTATCAATTTTTTCATTTTTTTCTAATTCATTTAATATTTTATTTGGTCCTTCAATTTTAAAATGCAAATAATTCCCCTTTTTATTTTTTTTTATTATATAAGAAAGATTTAGTAATCCCCAGTTCTCACTTTTTACTACTTTACCGTTATTCTCTTCAATAATTTTTGAGTATTTTTCAACTATTTGTTCAAGCTTTTTCAAGCCAATATCTTGTCTTGCTATGATTGTATGTTCGTATAAATTCATTTTAAAATAAAATGAGGATATACTATTATAATTATTTAATTACAATATAAAAAAACCTATACTAATTTATTATATTTAATGTTTTCTGTTATTTTTCCAGGACAAGGATCACAATCTGTAGGCATGGGCAAGGAATTAATGCAAAATTACTCTGTAGTAAAAGAGTTGTTTCAACAAGCAGATGATCATTTTAAATTTTCTTTCAGTAATTTAATAATTAATGGACCAAAAAATGAATTAGACAAGACCGAAAATACACAACCTGCTATCTTTTTGATTGGATATTCAGTTTTCAAATTATTAAAAACAGAATTTGGAGTAGACTTAAATAGAGCTGAATATTTTGCTGGTCATTCTTTAGGAGAATATACAGCATTATCTTGTGCAGGTGCATTACCTTTTTTAGATACTTTAAAATTATTAAAGAAACGAGGCCAAGCCATGCAATCGTCACTTCCATTAGGAGAAGGAGGAATGCTAGCTGTATTAGGAACTAAAATAGAAAAAATAGAAGATATTATAAAAAATAATAACAAAAAATATGAATGTTATATTGCTAATGATAATTCAACATTACAAAGTGTTGTAAGTGGCAAAATCAAAGATTTAGATTTATTTATTGAGGATTTAAACAAAAATTCAATTAAAAATATAAAATTGTCAGTCAGCGCACCATTTCATTGTAAATATATGAGTAAAGCAACTGAAATTATGAAAAATGAGATAGCAAATCTTAATTTTAGTAACCTTTCAAATAAACTAGTATCAAATGTGACTGCTGAAGAAGTAAAGAATACAAATGAAATGAAAAAATTACTTGTTGAGCAGATAGAGTGTAGAGTAAGATGGAGAGAGAGCATTATTTACATGATTAATAAAAACAATTTAAAATTTATAGAAATAGGACCTGGAAAAATTCTAAATGGTTTAATTAAAAGAATAGATAAGAATGCAGAAGTTATTTCAATAAACAACGAAAAAGAAATGAATGATTTAAATAAAAATGGACTTTTTTAAAAATAAAAGAATTATAATAACTGGAGCTTCGGGAGGAATTGGTGAAGCAATAACAGAAAAATTTTACAATTTAAACGCAATTATTTGTGCATCAGGAACTAATATGGACAAATTAAATAATCTAAAAAAAAAATTTAACAAAATTAAAATTTTAAAATTTGATATATCTAAACACGATGAAATAGAAGATTTTATTAATAATGCAAGCAATGAACTTGGTGATGGTATTGATATTTTAGTAAATAATGCAGGAATAAACAGAGATAATCTATCTATAAGAATGAGCATCAATGATTGGAAAGAAGTAATAGATATCAATTTGACTTCAACCTTTCTATTATCAAAATTTTCAATTAAAAAAATGTTAAAAAACAAATTTGGTAAAATTGTTAATGTAACATCAGTAATAGGTCATACAGGGAATGTTGGTCAATCCAATTATGCAGCATCAAAATCTGGAATTATATCTATGTCAAAAAGTTTAGCCCATGAATATTCAAAAAAAAATATAACTATCAATTGTGTTTCACCAGGATACATATCGACAAATATGACTAATGAAATTAGTGATAAATGGAAAGAAATAATTAAGTCAAAAATTCCAATGGATCGGTTTGGTTTGCCTTTAGAAGTAGCAAATACTGTAAAGTTTTTAAGCTCTAATGAAGCAGATTATATAACTGGAGAAACTATACATGTAAATGGAGGCATGTATATGTCTTGACAAAGTCGATTAATAATCTATTAACGTTTTAATATTAAATTTTATAATTATGTCAGAAAATGTTTCAACAAAAGTAAAAAAGATAGTTGCAGACCATTTAGGAATAGAAGAATCCAAGGTTACAGACGAAGCAAGTTTTATTGATGACTTAGGTGCAGATAGTCTGGATACAGTAGAGCTAGTTATGGCTTTCGAAGAGGAATTTGGTTCTGAAATTTCCGATAGCGAAGCCGAAAAAATACTTACTGTAGGTGACGCGATTAAGTTTATAGATAGTAAAAGCAATTAATTTTTTTAATGTCCATAAGAAAAGATGGGATCATGATTGTATTATCATCACCATCAGGAGCAGGAAAGACCACATTAGTTAAACTTTTATCCAAAAAAAAGAGTAACTCAACATCAGTTTCATACACAACAAGAAAACCCAGAATAAACGAAAAAAATAAGAGGGATTATTTTTTTGTAAGTCAAAACTATTTTCGGTCTCTTATAAATAAAAAATCTTTTTTAGAATATGCAAAAGTGTTTAATAATTATTATGGTTCATCAAAAACAAAAGTTATTCATGAACTATTGAAAGGCAAAAATGTATTATTTGATATTGATTGGCAAGGCACTGAAAAAATAAAAAAACAAAAATTAAAATTTGGTTTATTAACTATATTTATATTACCACCAAGTAAAAAAGTTCTTTTCGAGAGATTGTCCAATAGAGATATGAAAGATAAATTAATTGTGGAGGAAAGAATGAAGAAGTTTGAAAAAGATGTACTGCATTGGAAAAAATATAATTTTGTTGTTATTAATAATAAATTAAATAAATGCTTATCTCAAATATCAAAAGTTATTAAATTAAAGCTAGCAAATGAAAAAATTACTTTTAATAAAAAAAGTATTAAAAATCACGTAAAAAAATTAATTATTTGAATCGTCTAAAATTTTTGCTAATTCAAAATATATTTCAGGTTTTAAATTTTGAGGTCTAAGATTTATGTCAATGTTTAATTTTTTTATTATTGAAGAGCTGTTATTAAAAATTTTATTTAAAGGTTTTTTAATCATTTTTCTCTTTTGATTAAAAAATATTGATGTAATTTTTTCTAAGTTTTTTGGATTTTTTATCTCAAAAAAATTATCTCTTGGCACCATTGAAAGAAGTGTACTTGTAACTTTTGGTTTTGGATAAAAAGCTGTCGCATCAATATCAAATTCCTTTTTAATCTTAAATTTCCAATTTGCTATAATAGATAATCTACCATAATTTTTTTCATTTACTTTTCCTAAAATTCGATCAGCAACTTCCTTTTGGAACATAAGTACTAATCTTTTTATTTTGAAAAAATTATAATTATATAAAATCCAGTTTATTAATATTTGTGTTGATATGTTGTAAGGTAAATTCCCAAATACTATCAAATTATTGCAATTCAAACTATTTAATTCAAAGTTAAGAATATCTTCATTTATAATCGTAATAGAGTTATTGAACTTTTCCTTAAGCAAATCACAAAGTTTATTATCTTTTTCAACTAAAAAAAAATTTTTAGGTTTATATAATATTAGTTTTTCAGTTAAATTTCCTGTACCTGGGCCAACCTCGATTATATTTTCATCTTCATTTAACGCTCCACAGGAAATAATTTTTTTTATAACTTCATAATTTTTTAAAAAATTTTGACCAAGACTTTTTTTGGGTTTAACTTTCATCAATTTTATTAAAAAAACTTAAAGATTGCTTTAGACTAAGCACATCTGATAAATTTTTACCTAACATTTCATTATTTGTTCCATGATCAGGAGAAATTCTAATAAATTTAAGACCAATGGTAATATTTATTGCATCAAATTCAAAAATTGTTTTTATTGGAGTTAATACTTGATCGTGGTACATGCCCACTAATATGTCATATTTTCTTAAATTTGTTTTTAAAAATGCTGTATCAGGTGAAATTGGACCTATTATATTGATACCCTTTTTTTTAAGTTTATGTATGGATGGATCAATTATAAATTTTTCTTCACTAAAAGTTGAAGTAGTTTCACAGTGAGGGTTTAAACCCAAAATACCAAAACTAGGTTTTTTTTTCAACTTCTGTATAAAAAAATTATTTATAGTTTCTACTTTATGCATAATTTTTTTTACCGAAAGTTGTTTCACAACTTTTTTCAATGGGATATGAGTAGTAACTGGAGAAACAGATAAACTTTTATTGTAAATTAACATAACCTCTTTCCCTCTAGTACCTGTTTTTGTCGAAATATATTCGGTAATACCATTATATTTTTTGTTTAGAAAATGTTTTTTTGATATTGGTCCATTTATAATTCCAAAACCAATTTTTTTTTTCATTAAACTTAATCCAATATTAAAACAATTTTCAATATATGTACTCGATTTATTAGTTATTTTATCAAACGTTTTCTTAAATTTAAATTCCACATTAATAAGATTTATTTTATTTTTATAAATTTTCGTAGATAAAATATTGTTTTCTTTAATTAGATTAATTCTTATATTATATTTTAACTTTTTCATTTGACTTCTAATCATTTTTTCTGAACCTATTATTATTATTGGAAATTTATATTTTTTTATAAAATTAGATTTATATATTTTAAACAATATTTCAAAAAAAACACTATAAGGTTCTCCAGATATAATTATGATTGGCTTTTTATTCACTGATGTAAGAATTTTTTTTTGCCCTGTTAAAATAAATTTTTGAAAATTTATCTAATTGTCTATTTTGCTCAAATTTTATTGACTTCTCTAACTCCTCATTTAAATCAAAAACTTGAGATTTTTTTTCACTTTTAATATTATTTAATTTCAAAATCAAATAAGCTCCAGGCACTACTATTGGTTCTGTATGATTTCCAATATCTAATGTTTTAACTTTTTTTTTTATATTTTCAGAAAGCTGATTTTCTTCAATCCAATCTAATTTTCCACCAATTTTAGATGTGTCAGAAACACTAAAAATACTTGCAGTTGCTTCAAAACCATACTTCATTATACTGTCATCTATTTCTTGAGACTTTTTCTCTAAATTTTCAACATTTTCAGTTTGAAATAGTATTTCTGAGAGTAGATACAATGTAATTTCTTTTTTATCCTTGTATCTTTTAGTAATTTTTTTTTTTTATTGAATCTTCATCAATATATATTTGATTTATAAATTTCTCATAAATAAAACTATTCCAAGCGATCTCAATGAATATCTTTTTTTTTACATTGCTAAATTCAATACCATAACTTGATAAATAGTTTTCAAAATTTTCTGCACTACTAAAACCTAAATTTGTGTAAAAGTTTTTAAATATACTATTTGCATATTCTTCATTATAGTTATCTATCGACATAAATTTTTCAATTTCATCTTTTTTAATATTTTCTCTTACTATTGAGTCTTTAGCTAAAGAATAAATTTTATCTTTTTCAAGTTCTTTTAAACTCTTATTTAGAGCAATTAAATATTTGTATTCATTTTCTATGTCAATTTTAGTGATAATATTATTATTTACCTTTAAAACTATAAAGTTTTCTAAGGCGTACAATGGACTATTTAAAAAAAAAATAATTATAAATATTATTTTATGTACACTGTGCATCTAAAACCCTCCTAGCACATTCTGACTTTCATATGCTCCAAGAGGAACTATACTAATTGAAAAAAATAAATTTTCAGATGGCTTAATGTCTCTATCCTCATAATATGATTTATTGTAAGATAACCTTGCTGTTAAACAATCATTTTGGTATTGATAATAAGTATTATAAAATTCAGTAAAGTTAATTTTTTTATTTTCACTAGTAGAAAAACCAATAGAACTAGAATTGTTAAATATATATCTAGTTTCATTCTTTAGTGAATGTTTTGAATTATTGCCTACAAAATCCTCAATGTAATCAAATTTTGTTACAAAGTTATTAATTGAAATTTGAGTATTTATAGAATGAGAATTGAAAGTATTTAAATTATCACTCATTGCAAAATTATAATTTAAATAATTATTACTAAAAGGATTTAAACCGATTTTACCAACCACATCAGTTTTTTCTTTATTCATAGAATTATTATTTCCTAATTTTTCTTCATAATTTAATCTATAAATCGTTCCAAGATTTGCGTTAAAAATTTTACTTTCATCACTATTTCTTTCCTTGTCATATTCAAATCCAAAAGTTAATGACTTACCACTCTCAAATGTATCAGATGTACCAATTCTATTATTTGCAAAAATATTTGAAATATCAATACCATTATTAGTATTTTGATTCATGCCATTAGGACTATATCTAAAAGTAATTTTTGGAGTTAAGTAGCTATCAAACAAATTTCCACTTTTTTTAAGTGGATATGATGATTTATGTAGAAAAGTCGTAAGAAATTCATTGTTTAGCGATGATTCAAAACCTGATGAATTACTTCCTATAGAATTAAAGTTTTTAAATAAAATATTATAATCAGACTGAATGCCGTTTTTAAGTATAGATTTTTCAGATGAATAAACCAAATCATTAGTTAGTTTGGTCTCAGATTTATTAGATTCATATAAATAGCTTGATCCAGTAGAAGTAAAATCCAAAAAACCAGGATAATCTAAAGTATCTATATTTTTACTCAAACTAAAATCTGGAAAAATGAATTCATATTTATCAGCTATTGTTGGGTTCATTTTTTCGTAAACTGAAATAGAAGATGAAATATTTAAGTCTTCTTTATCAGCTTTAAAAGTAATTTGTGAATTTAATGTTCCTAAATCCCTATCATACAAAAGTGGAGACTCTAGATTGAAAAGCTTTAAGTATGTATCATTTGTTGATTTCTCTAGATTAATTTCAAGCGAACTTGTATCGTATTGATCTATATCAAAATTAATTATTGAATTTGAAAACAAGTGGCCTCGACTGTCTTTATCGTCTTCTTCGTAAGATTTGTGACCACTTGTGAAGCTGAAATCTGTTATTGAATATGTATTTTTAGTTATATTTCTAAATTCAGCTTGAAGAACAGTTTTATCATCTTCATAAAATCTAGGTTTTATAGTCATGTCTCTACTCTCTGATAAAACATAAAAATATGGCAAGTAGATAGATGAGCCAAGATTTTGCGACTCGCTTGCGCTTGGTTTGAGAAAACCTGATTGTCTTTCAACAGTTGGATCAGGATGAAAAAATCTAGGATAATATACAACTGGTATATTATAAACCTTTAACCAAGCATTTTTATAATAAACAATTTTCTTTTTTTTGTCATGCTCAACTTCTTTCGCTTCAATTACCCAAGGTGGACACTTATCACCTCTACTTTTACAAGTAGTAAAAGCTCCTTTAGTTACTTTAGTTTTTTCTGGGTCTGAAAATCCAATATTTCCTTTTAATCTAGGTTCATTTCTTTCATCAGTAAATTTTTTATTAAAATAAGTAACAAGATCTTTTCCAATAATTTCTTTAGAAGCAAGATCTATCATTCCATCTTCAAAATAATATTTATCATTTTCTTGAGAAATAACATATAAATTTTTTCCTCGAAAAGTTTTTGTTTTTAAAAAATATCTAAAGTTTTCAGCACTATAATAATAATAGTCCTCTTTGTCTTCTAGATCAGTAAATTTGTTAGAAAAAATTTTACCATTATTTCTTTGAAATGTAATATCGCTAGTATTAACAGTATACTTATTACCAATAAAAATCTTTGTGCTGTTAATTGATGAAATTTCCTCTTTTCTTCTTTTATAAATAATCTCATTTGTTTCTAAAATAATTTGATTAGATTTATCATTTATTTTAACATTATTGTAAGCATTAAATATATCATTTTTCCTATAATAAATTGTTTTATCAGCCTCTAAAAATAAATTTTTTCTTTTGTCAAAAAAATTTACATTTCCTACTGCGGTAATAACTTCTTGATTTTTTTCATAGATAATTTTATTTGATTTAGTTTCAGTCTTATTTTCTTCATCTAATAATATTACATTACCAGTAGCAGTTAGTATTGAGGAAATTTTATTATATTCAAATTGGTCAGCGTAAATTTTTACATCATTACTTGTGGTAACAACCCCTCCTTTTTCAGATCTAAATTGATTACCATCTTCAGAAATAATTATTTCAGGGGTATCAAATGTAAATTCATCAGCTACTATAGTCTTAACAAATGTAAGGGAAAAAATAATACAAAGTAGATATTTTACAGATTTATTTATCATTAACTCTAACCAATCCAATCATACAAAATAGGCTTAAGATTATTAAAGGCAACCATATTGATAATATTATAGGTATTTTTTCACTAGAACCTAGAAGACTAGAAAAATAATTAGCATAATAAATTATTACAGATAGAAATATACCTATAAGAATATTGATAACTTTACTTTTCTTGTATTTAGAATTAAACATTATTATACCTGATATCAACGTCATAATAGCTAAATAAAAAGGAATAGAATATATTTTATTTTTATAAACAAGTATTTCTCTAGTTGAATATCCTAGAGTTTGGTAATCTTTCTTTAGCTTTTCAAGTTCCCAAAAAGAGAATGAGGATAAATTTGAAAAAAGATTATTAATTTTTTCCTCATCAAAATTGCTATTAAATGAAAGATTTTCAGCCTCGTTATGATTATTATTTTGACTGATTGTAGCTTCCTTAATCATCCATTTTTTATTTGAGATGTTCACACGTTTACTTTTTATAGTTTTAATTAGCTTAAAATCTTGATCAAATTGAACAATCGAAACATCAATTAGATAATTACCATCAATTTTATCTGCATTAGTGATACTGATCATTTGGTTTATTTCATCTTTAATCCACACGCCATTATTTGTTATTACCGCTAAGTATTTTTTATCACTAGTTAAATTATTTTTTGTTTCTAAATAATAATTTTTTAAGTTAGAAGATAGTGTGTAAAAAAACAAGATTGATACAATACCAATCAAAAAAGAATACAAAGTTAGAAGATTTAAAATTTTGAAATTTGTTAGTCCATTTAGCTTAAAAATACTAAATTCATCTCTTTCATTTAATGATATAAAAAAAAATTGAGTGGTAATTAAAAAAATAAATGGAAGTATATCAAAGATTATTGATGGTGAGTTAAGTAGAGACAAGAATAGTGGATAAAGTACATTTAAATTTAATTTTTCAACAAAGGATAATTCTTCAAATAAATTACTTATTACGATTAAAAAGAAAAAAACAGTTAATACCTGTATTAAGCTTTTATTAAAAACTGTTAAAAGATATTTTTTATAAGTTAAAATCATTTAATAAATTTTGGGTTTTTTAGTTTTATTTTAAAAAATATATAAATCATTATAAATATTAAAATAGGTAATAAAGATAAGTAAATATTATTTAAATTATTTTCTGATGTATATTTAATTGATAGCTCTGAAATTATTACAATTAATACCCCACCTAGGAAGAGTATAGATATATATTTGTTAAAATTAAACTCATCTTTAGATTTCATAATTATCATACAGGCTATTAAAGATAATACAGGTATATAAAATGGTAGTATAAATCTTTTTACTAATTCTTTATTGATTACATCGTAGTTATTCCACATACAATTTGTTTCTAAATTGTTATCCTCTCTTATTTTTGCTGTAACTAAAGATTGATATTTTTTTAAATTAATAAAACATTTAATTAAATTTACAGTAGAATTTTCTTGAATTTTAATATCAGTTATTTGTTGAGTTGAAAACCTTGATAGATTAATCTCAGTTTCTTTAAAGCTGAAATTATTAGTATATATTTCGCTTTGATTAATTACTTCACCTTCATATAAAATTAAAATATCTTTATTAATATTTTTAAACTTTCCCTCTCTTGCATATATAATTTGAGAATTATTTTCACTAATCTTTTCTTTTAGAAAAATATTTTCCATCACACCATCATCTCTTTTTTTTTCAACAAAAATTGTCAAGTTTTTAACAGAATCAATAAATTTTCTCTCTCTAATTACCGAGGATAGAACATCAACATCAGAGGATTTAATATAAGATCTTGCAGTATTTAGAGTTTGAGGAACTATTAAAGTAGTCAATAATATTTGTACAAAAAGATAAAATAGGGTGAACCTTGTTATGATGTCGATAAAATTTGACTTGTGCACACCAGTGATCCAAAAAATTAATAATTCATTATTTCTTTCATATTTTAAAATCATATAAAATACTGATATAAAAAAAACAAAAGGCAAAACTTTAGAAAATATTTTTGGTAAACTGAGTGAAGTGTAGAGAAAATATACTTTAAATGCATGACCATCTTCACTAACCATGTCAAGATAGTTTACAGCCTGTATTACCCAAATTATTAAAGATATACTGGCACAAACCATCATAAAGAACAATGAGATATCTTTAAAAAATTTCCAAAAAATTAATTTTTTCATTGAAATATAATAACTTTGTATTTATATGTTTTTCAACTTTTACTATATAAAAAATCAATGTCTTTAAAAATAAATTATATAAACAATCAAAAGAAATCTCACAAAAATTCAGCAATTTTTTTGACAAATCACAGTAAAATTTCAGATTTAAAGGGCATTTTTGACGAGAAAACTAATCAAAAAATATTAAATTTTTTAAAAAGTATTCAAAAAAGTGGTGAAAATAAAATATCATCATTCGATTTAGATTTTGATAAAAAAATAATATTTATTTCTATATCAAAAAAAAAACAATTCTTTAGATTCAGAAAAAATTGGAGCTGAGTTTTATGATTATACAAAAAACAAAAAAGTACATGAAGTATCAATTTTTGGGTCTAATTTTACTTCAGTAAAAAATTACATAGATTTAGAGGCATTTCTCCATGGAGCAGAATTGAAGTCTTATGAATTCAACAAATACAAAACAAAAAAGAATAACAAAATAATTAATTTCAATATTAGTGAGAAAAAAAACTTAAATAGCCAAAAAAGTTTAAAAGCTTTATTAGAAGGAGTTAATTACACAAAAGATTTAGTTTCTGAGCCTGGAAATATTTTACATCCAGATGAATATGCAAAAAGATTGCTATCTTTAAAAAAAGTCGGATTAAAAGTAACCATATATGATAAAAAAAAATTAAAGAATTTAGGATGTAATGCTCTATTGGGAGTTGGACAGGGTAGTATAAGAGGTTCATATCTTGTTACAATAGAATGGAATGGTAAAAAAAATAAATCTAAACCTCTAGCTTTTGTGGGCAAAGGCGTATGTTTTGACACTGGTGGGTATTCGCTTAAACCGGCAAAATTTATGGAGGATATGACCTATGATATGGCAGGATCTGCAACAGTAGTTGGCTTAATGAAAAATTTTGCATTAAGAAAAGCAAAAATTTGTGCAGTTGGTGTCGTAGGACTTGTTGAAAATATGGTAAGTGGAAATGCACAAAGACCAGGTGACATAGTGAAATCTTACAGTGGAAAAACTATTGAAATATTAAATACAGATGCAGAAGGTAGGTTAGTTTTAGCAGACGCTCTCACTTTTACTGAGAAAAAATTTAAGCCTAAATTTATGATTGATTTAGCAACATTGACTGGTGCTACTATAGTTTCTCTTGGTTCAGAATATGCAGGACTTTTTTCAAATGATGATAAATT
>MDTB01211276.1_pt1 | contig 18480 bp, 12 predicted proteins | sample 811161 | NCBI WGS metagenome assembly MDTB01 (sample SAMN05326650, study PRJNA326480) | marine metagenome | isolation source: seawater | place: Mediterranean Sea | collected 2009
CAGCTCTCAGAAGAGGGGTTTTATGATTTCATAATATCGGTCCACTATAAAGCGGACCAGATACGAGAGCATTTCGGCGATGGCGAGAAATGGGGAGTCAAAATACAGTATCTAGAGGAGGACAAGCCGCGTGGGACTGCAGGAGCGGTAGGAATGCTCGATAGCGAGCAGATCGAAGAACCTTTCATCGTTATGAACGGGGACTTAATCACCAAAGTGGACTTTTCACAACTCATTAATCACCACATCCGAAGTGGAAGTTCAGCGACAGTTTGTGTTCGAGAGTACGAATTCACGATTCCTTTTGGAGTAGTCGAGGGGGATCAGGAGAATATGAAAAAAATTGTAGAAAAGCCCGTAAAACAATGCTTTATAAATGCCGGAATTTATGTTCTTGAGCCAGAACTAATCGACTCGTTTGAATCAAATACAGTATTAGATATGCCAGAGCTATTAAATAAGGTTGCGTTCGAGGGGCAAAAGGTAACAATGTTTCCAATCCATGAATACTGGGCTGATATCGGTCATATGGATGAATATCACCGCGTAATTCATGAACACGAAGACGCTTAGTGGTTTTGAATCGCCTATAAATCGGAATCAACTCAGATCAAAAGGCAAATAGTGGGATCTTCGGTATTTATACTGTCTAATGCGTTGTCAGGGGGAGGTGCGGAGGTAGTTTCCCGTCAAATGATTACGCACATTGATAACTCTACCGGTTTAGTTTTCGAGAATGAAGACGAGATAAGGATCCCCGGTAAGGTTATTTGCGCAGTTGGGTATCGGCACAAAGGCGGTATCTGGCGGACGCTTTGGATAAATCTTGTTCGACTTATCCGAATTCAGAAGCTGAAAATGCGTTTGAAGCCACGCTGCACAATCAGTCATCTAGAAGGGCCCAATTTTGCCAATATGTTGACGTTCTGCGGAGGGGCTCGCCTTTTATTTGTGCACAATAAGATAAGTGATAGTTATCAACGTCGAACTCCGCGCAATCGACTCAAATTTGCATTGTGCAAAATACTTTATAAGAACGCCGACAGTGTTTTCGCAGTATCTCAAGGAATTGCTGATGACCTTGTGAATATTACCGGACTTGCGCCCTCAAAAATTCAAGTTCAGGATAATCCGGTAGATGTAAATTCAATTAGGGTTGCAGCAAAAGAGGACACTACTGCTCTAGGTATTGTCGGACGGTATTCATACATAGTCAGTGTAGCAAGCCTTACCGAGCAGAAAAATCATCTCCAGATGCTTCAAGTCTTCAGAGAGTATCTACTGTCTTCCGAGCAAAGTAGAGAGGTCAAACTTGTACTCCTCGGAGACGGTCCTTTGCGTCAGGATCTTCATAGGTCTTGTGCAAACTTAGGGTTGACTGCGTGGGTAGAGCAGACCCCCGTCGTTCAGAATTCCGAAGCCCACGTCTTTTTCCTTGGCTTTCAAAGAAATCCCTATCCAATTGTTGCGAGGGCAAAGGCTATGATAATGACGTCTTTTTGGGAGGGGCTACCTGTTTCCTTGCTCGAAGCCATGAGTCTAGGTATCCCCTCGGTCGTCTCGGATAGTTCCACTGCGATTCGCGAACTATGGCGATCGAAGAAGTGTAGCACCGACTTAGATCTGAAGTCAGGCAAGCCAATAGAAACACCCTATGGAGTCTTAATGCCTCGAACTAGCAGCCAAAGAATTGATATGCAAGCGTGGATCAAGTCGATAAACAAGATAGTGTCTTGTAAACCGCCAGAGCAATTAAGTTATCGAAAAAGGTGTCAAGAAAGGGCAATGGAGTACGACATAGAACGCGCAGCTGCATCTTGGCGCACTATAGTAGATGACTTGGGCTAAACCTCATGCAGCATTTCCTCGATTATTTGGCGAACCTGTGTATGTGCGCTCGTATCGGTAGGTATAGACATAAGTAGTGATCTAGATTCAAGGGTTCGTTCTAGATACTCCGCGGTGGACATCTCTAAAAGTTGATCTGCGAGAGCGCGAAAGTCTGCCATTTCTTGATCTGCCCTGAGCTTGGTGAAGGAGGGAAGTGCTTTAAGGTACTCTGAGATGCCCCAAGCACTTACTAATTCGGAATCAGCACTCGCGCCAGTTATAATTTTTTTTCCAGCGCCAAATAATTCAAGTCCCAAGGTGGAGCCCGGATGCACCACAAGAGCGCTTGAGAGCCCTGCAAGATAAGAATCCAACTCCCGCTCAGCTTTGTCGGGTGTGATGAAGCAGATTGGTTTTTGTTGAGCAAGATTACTGTAGTACGAACGTTCAGCCTTTTGGTCTTCTCGATTTCGGGTTTTTGTCAGAACAATTAAACGGCGATCCGAGTCTCCGATGTAGGCAATACAAGCAGAAAACAGCCGCCGTTGGTTTTGTTCAATCAGATCGTGGAGGGTTGATCGGGCCTCGCCAAACATTGAAGGGCGATAATGCGAGATGAAAGCAATCTCGTCAGTTTTAACCGGCCCGGCATTTTCAGCTGCCATGGCCAGACCTAACTTTACAGAGCCTATAGGAATATAGCGTTCACAGGAGATTCCTAACTGGGAAAAGATGGCGAGCTCAGCCGTCCCGAAAGCAAGATAGGTGGGTAGGTTTTGTTTCGGCGTGATTGAGGCGTCAGTACCCCGCATCGCGTTTTGGATAAGCACGACTTGGAGAGTTCTGTTGTTTTCAGCAAATCGAGCCAGCGTTAGGTTATTGTCGGCGACACTAACTATGATCTTTGGTGAAATATGTTCTACAGCGCCGCTGAGTAAAACAGTGGAGATCCACGCAGGCTTTAACGGCGAGTATCTAAAAAGACCACGGAGAACTCCTAGGAGGAACCGGAAGCTTAAGATGATCGGAGACTTGTCGCGGAAACTTAGCGTTGTCCTTCTTATTCCGTTTGGGAGACATGTGTCTATCCAGCCAGCCCCAATTATGTCGAAGATCAGGATGTCGCACCTGGGTATTCGTTGGGAAACAATGAGTTTGAACACTATCTGCTCTCAGCGAGATATCGAAAGTCCACTACAGACTGTTCTCGTATAGGGCGAGGTATTGTTCTGCCACTTTAATGCTGTCGAAATGTGTGCACGCAAGCGCGCGAGCGGCAGATGAAGATAAGTGCCTGTTGGGCAGGTCATGAATTAATCGACTTAAACTTTGTGGGACTTGGGGATCAAAAAAGACGCCGGCGTTATCCGTGCGCTCAAGAATTTCTCTATGTGAAGGAATGTGGGACAAAAGAACCGGCAACCCGGATGCGAGCGCTTCAAGGACGCTATTTGGGAGACCCTCGTCAGATGATGCGGAGATGAAATAATCGGAAGCTTGCAGATATGGAAGAACATCAGGCACTGAATCTCGGAAAAGTATCCTCGGGTGATGATTTGCAAGCTGACGGAGCACTACGCTTTCGGGGCCAGATCCTAGAATGATCAGATAATTACTGCCACTGTTTGAGCTCGAGAATGCCTCAATTACGCAGGCGACATTTTTTCGGGAAATTAGCGGTCCGGAATAAAGATATAGGCAACCTTTATTAGGAAGTTCAAGGCGTTCGCGAAGTGTCTGCTGCTTCAGAGGGCTCTCCAGAGGTGTAAATTCATTTACGTCTACGCCGTTTGGAATCACATATGAGTCGGGATGTTGCCGTGAATCTTTTTGGTGGAGACTGTTTGCGCACCTTATAACCAAGAGGTTACGTTGCACGTAAAGATGCGCCACCGCACTTAATCGACCAACAAGGGGTCCGTAGAGGCGAGGATAATCCGACGATGGATTATTGCGCTGGGTGGTGATCTTGACTGGATGCTTGAGATACGCGCAGAGTGCATCGGATCGTAATCCCTGCGAATGAATAATGTCGGGGTCCAGTTCAGTGATCAGGCTCTTTAAGCGCGGAAGGCCAAAAAGAATACTTTGAAGTCGTGTGAGATCGAGGCTGTGGAGAGTTAATTTTGCGGAGCGAAAAATATTAATCAGACTCTCGGTGGGCTCGGGGGAAAGGGTGACGATGTGTACGGTTACAGACAAAGCGTAGAGATGTCGGACGAGGTTGAGAAGCTGCCGAGTGGGTCCTGAACGTCCTAGTGTAGAAACGACGAATACTATGCAGAGCCCTTTCGAGCTTTTAGTTAACATCACGTTTCATTAGAAATATGTCAATATCTCGGGAAGACCAAAGCCTCTCGAAAAGGTTTGGGTGTTTCTCTATAAAACTATCTAAGTCGGGAGGATATTTTTGAGAAACTTGAAGTGTATTGGCCGGCCAGTGCCCAGAATATCTTGCATTGGCGGTAACCTCTCCATCACGTCGGTTAATCACCAATAGCGACCCTGAGTAATCAGACTCTAAGAAATCACGCTGATAATCTTGATTGTGTTTGGGAAAATAAAAGCCCTGAGATCGGGACTGTACCGTACCCCGGGTCGACGCCTCAAGGATGAAGCGGGTAGTAGAGTCGGTGATGATTCTTTTGATGGGAATCTGAGACTGAAGCGCGAGAGAGACATCAATCAAGTCCTCCCACAATTGGGCCCCGCTAGTCGCCGCGGAGGGGTAAAGACTCGGTATTCGACTAGTCCTATTGGAGAACTCTCCGACCTGCCACGGGACGCACACAGCAACCAGAAAAATGAGTAGTAGGTAGTCGGGAATCCTACTTCTGCCGTCTGCCGATCGAAAAATGCAACTCATGACCAAAAAAGCGGCCAAGATTCCGACAGGAAAGAGATAAGCTGTGCGCCAAAGAGTAGAGGGCATATCCAAGCGTAGAAAGAGAGCTGCATAGAAGGGATTAAGGTTAGTTAGCACCGGAATAAGTAGACCGACTAAGAGAAATTTAGATTGAACCACTAGGCGCCAACGAAAAATAGCCCAAATCAAAACAACTAGACCTGAATACCCGATTGTGTCCCAAAGTCGGAAAGAAGGATTATCTAGCGGCAGCCCGGTCAACCAAGCTAAATACAAGCCGGCATCTACGACATGTGGCGTACCTTTCCATTCATTTGGCTCAAGACCAAGGAGAAGGTAAGTAGTAATGCCAATGCCGACAATAGTGAAATAGAAAAATGATCTTCTCCTACGGTAGGACGAAGAAGGTAAGACAAATCTTTTGGAACCGAATGTTTCAGCACCATAAACCAATGCTAAAACAGCCGAAATAAGTATAAAGAAAAACGCTTCCTGACGATGAATTGTCTGCATCAGTAGGATGAAGATTGGTACAGACAGCCAGCAAACTAGAGTCGACGACGGCCTACTTTCCAAATAGTCTATGAAGAGTAGGGTGGCGAGAAAAAATACGGGAAAAGCGAATACAACAGGGAAATAATTATAGTATCGAACAAACGAAAAAGATGCTGTTCCGAATAAAATCAGAGTCAGCAGCGCGGCAAGAACCCCGCCTAAAGCACAAAGCCGAATGGAGATGCCTCTGTCACAAAAAACACTTACACTGAAGAAATAAACAGAAGACAAAAAAACCCCTCCGGTGACCAAGGTGCTGATAGTGATCAGATTGATAGGGTTAACGCGCACCAATGTTGCGACAGAAGCGTGCAGAAGATAGATCAGATGACCTTGATCTGACACGCATTGAACTGGACGGCAAACGTTACTCGCTATTGAATCAAAATTTAGGAATACATCATTTACTCGAGCTAGATGGATCCAGATATCGGATGGAATTTCTGAATAAGGTCCAACGTTAAGGTGATAGAACGAAAAGCTAAAAATAATGAGCAGGATACTGAGAGCGTGGCATTTAGACCCCAGCGTCATTAATGTTGTCTGTCGTTCTGAGCGTGACGTGCGTTTTTGGAGTTCCTGATATACGTTGATGCCAATCAAAATGACAGTTACACCAGCAGTTAATTTTAGCCAGTCTAACGGGTGATAACCGACCGAAGAGGCTATTACTAAGCATGCCGATAAGAGAGTCAGGCTGAGCGAGTATGAAAAAAGGAACCTATGTTGTTCTGGAAACAAAAGCCTCGCTAATAGCCAGCCAGGCATAAGTAAGAGTCCAAGATAAATCAGCGCTGCGATTAACTGAGTCATGCAACTATTTTCCAAATGACACCAAACATCGCACTCTTTTTGTTGTTAGGTCTTTGGCTTTACGGCCACATAACTGTCTTGGGATTACTATCTCGGGGGACAAAGTATGTCTCGGCGTTCGTGTGCCTCTTCGTGCTGACAGTAGTTTATGCGACAAAGCCAGCAACTTTTGATCTCCCTCGATATTCCGTTTACTTCGACACCGGAATATCGCCTTGGATTACTTCTGCAGCGCCCAAAAAGGACGGATGGAAGAAAGAAGACCTTACAGATAAAGAGCTTGGGGAGTATTACTCTAATTTTTTCCCAAGCTCGCCTGGATTCAATTTTTTATTGGATCTGACACGTCCAATTCTTCCGCACGGATCTTATCTTCCAAGAGTAATAAAAGAGAGGCACGTCGCTGATTCTCTGGTATTGTTGGTCGGAATACTCGGTCTAGCTCTTCTTTCAAGCGCTCTTTCTCTTTTGTATTTTAAACGCGAGGAAGAGAAGCACAATCTATATTTCTACGTTGTTATGGGTTTAAGTATCTTAGGCTCGGTTTTTTTCTTCGTGGGATCACAAAACGCTATTCGCCAGTTTCTCGGGACGTGCTTCAGTGTTTTGGTCTTTGCAGCGGTCGTTCGAAAAAAGCAAGCTCTCGCTTTGGCAAGTGTTGCTTTATCTTTTCTTTTTCATCCCTGGAGTCCCGTATTTGCTATCTTGTCAGTAATGTTTTGGAAGGTTAAGCAAGTTTCTGAAAAATTGCGGTTCGAGAGAGTGTGCAGAATTGCGATAAATGAATATGTTTTTGCACTTATCGTTGGTGTTGCTGCGGTGGTTGTTGTAAAAATTGGTATCAAGTTAGGATTACCGTATTTTACGACGTACTTCCATATCGATACTACAAAAGAAGCGTACAGAACTGATGCTCCGATCAAGCTTATGTTGGTCGCGTTAGTATTGATATTTACAGATTTTATTGCGGGCAAAAAAAATAGAGAACAGGATCTTGATCCCATCTCTCTGCGTCGTTGTTTTTTAATTTTTCTGACCCCTCTCGTGATTTATCCAGAAGTGTTTTCTAGATTATTAATGTTTTATTTTGCCGTTGAGTTGATTTTTGTCTTCTGGGCACTCACGCATACTTCTAATCGTGTTCTGTTAAGTGGCTGCATGGTGTTTCTATCTTATGGGGCGGCCTTAAACGCGCTTAATATCCTTCTGGATAAGAATTGGAGAGACATTATTTTCAATGGCTAATCTTGTTTTGTTAGTACCTAACAGGCGATACCGAGAAAAATTCGATCCTCTCTGGGTGTTCGTCAGCGCGGCATTGTTCTTCACAATTTGTTTGGCTTTGATGCCAGACTCGGTGAGGGAAAAGCAATGCAGCGATTGCGAGGGCTGGTACATTCCGGTGGCGGAAAATCTCGCGAGTGGTAATGGACTTGTGGTCGGTACTAACAACCGACCAGCTCTTGAACGACCTCCCGGGCAAGTTCTTCTTTTAAGCGGCTTGTTTAAAGTTACACGTGGGCTTATTGAGAAGGAGATAGCAATCTACGCGTATAACGTAGCTTTGTTATCGGTCGCAGCGGTATTGTTGTTTACGATTGGGCGATTCTATTGGGGGACAGCAGGGGGGCTCATCACGGCAGGCCTTTGGGTCACATGTCCGTTTGTCCTTTGGTTTTTGAATCAGCCATTTAGCGAGGTTCCCTTCTTTGTAGCAGTGTACGCAGGAGTATGGTTTGTCATTAGAGCAGTTAATGCTCGTGGCATTGCAGGTTGGTGGTTGCTGGTAGGAGTTGCGTTGGGATGCGCGACGTTGATTCGACCAATCGGTTTTGCTCTCATACTCCCTTTGCTCGTTTTTGCCTGGCTCTCGGCGAGGCAGCATTCGAAGAAACTCCGCGCCATGGGAATGTTTTGTGCGGTAGTCGGCTACATCGCCGTGCTGTCGCCATGGCATATTTACCTCTGGGACCAGACTCGAGCGCCACACTTTCTATCTGCCGGTAGCCATGCGCATCGCAGTATTGTTGAAGGAATGATTTTTGGAATAAGATCGGAAGAGTATAAAAAAGGGCTTGAACTTCATTTTAAGGTTAGGAAGTTTATGGAGGAGATCTATCAGATCGTTTTTTTACAGGAGACCGATCCAGAACTTTTTGAGAGGTACGGACCAAACGGTACCGATGATATACGATCAACGAACAGACTGTTAAGTATAGCAGGGGATCACCTTTTCGGAGACCCGGAACTAGTGGCTCGTTTTTTATGGCTTAAGATTTCCCGAAGTTGGTACGGCACTGATAGCCATAATTATGAAAATGTCACATTACCTCTTCAAAGTTGTTACTTGATGTTATTGGTGCTCGGATCTTTGGGAGCGTGGAAACGAACTAGATTTATAGGTCTAGTGATCTTAGTGTGGCTGGTTTCAATCTACTTTTGGGTTTTTTCAGTGATGTTCACTCCGCTACTCCGATATATGATCCCCGCGGTCGGCTTACAGTTTTTGTTAGCGCCCGGAGCCTTGAGTCTTATCTTTGGTCGAAATCGACTAAACGACAGGGATGTAGGGCTTCTACATTCAAGCAAGAATAAGCGTGAATCAATATAATTGCGTGCTGGCCATAAGCATACTGCGTTGATTGTGTGAAAAACACGAGCTCTTCGAACTCGTTTCTCATCACTGGAGCGACAGGGTTTATCGGTAGCGCTTTATTCAGGCATTTAGTCGATGAAGGTGCTCCGGTATGGAGAATGACTCGATCTTCGGATCACGCATGTTCTTTTCCAAAAGCGAGGAGTATCCCATCGCCCGTTGTTGTGGATCTCGCAACAGTTTCGCAAGAACAGTTGAGGCGTCTGTTGCCTGGAGTTGACGTCGTATTTCATATGGCAGCAGGTGGAGTGACAGATTTGTCGTCGGATCTTAACAATCTGAAGGCAGTAAATGTCTCCGGGACTGAGAAAATGCTTTTGGCTGCGAGAGATAGCGGAGTACGGAGGTTTGTCTATCTCGGTTCGTGTTTTGAATATGGAGAGGGTTCGAATTTAAGTGAAGATCAGGAATTGCGTCCAATCTCTCATTACGCGAAAACTAAAGCAGAAGCGTCCCAAGCGGTAGTGGAAGCATCGCCTTTTTTTGAGCAAGGATCGGTTGTTTTGCGACCATTTATGGTCTATGGGCCTGGCGAGGCTCCGTCAAGACTCGTGCCGTATTTGATACAAAACGCTCTCACCGGACGGCAGATTAATTTGACCAGAGGGGAGCAGACGCGGGACTTGGTATTTATTTCAGACGTGGTGCAAGCTCTTTTAAAGGCTTCATCTATGAGAAACATACAGGGAGAGGTGTTTAATATTTGTAGTGGGCATGGCGTTAGTATTAGAACAGTAGCAGATATGGTACTGCAGCTAACCCAATCAGAATCAAAATTAAAGCTAGGCGTGTTGCCGTATCGAGAACACGAGGCTATGTCGGTTGTTGGAAGCCCCGAAAAATCCCTCAAGGCTATGGGATGGTCTGCCAAAACAAGCCTAAAAGAAGGACTCACCCAGACAATAGCTAGTGTAAAACGGGGGTCGATGGCCGATGAGTAATTCCGATGCTAAGCTAATTTCTATTGTAGTTCCAATCTTAAACGAGCGTGGTAATCTGGAAGCAGTTTGTGCGAGAGTAGAGGAGGTGATGAGCGGCGACGGATGTCAGTACGAGTTCGAAATTCTGTTTACTGATAACCATAGTAGTGACGGCAGTTTTGAGGAATTGCTGAGGCTTTCGAAAACGCGGCCAAATATCAGAGCGCTTCGATTTTCACGAAATGTCGGGTACCAAAGATCAATACTGACTGGGCTGCTTTCCGCAAGGGGAGATGCCGCAATTCAATTGGATGCGGATCTCGAAGATCCACCAGAATTAATCCCTTCGTTTCTTCGAGAGTGGGAAAGGGGCGCAAAAGTTGTTTATGGAGTTCGTGAGAGGCGACAGGAGGGTACATTTCGAACTTTCATGCGTAAGAGTTTCTACAGGATACTGCAAAAAGCATCGAGTGATGAAATTCCTGTTGATGCCGGCGACTTCCGGTTAGTCGATAGGTTGGTAATTGAGCAGTTGGCTCGGGTCAAGGATCAGAAGCCATATTTGCGTGGGATAATTGCAGCGTTTGGCTTCGAGCAGGTTGGTATCTCCTACGAACGTAGTAAAAGGCAGTGGGGAGAAAGCAAATTCCCTTATAGAGCAATGATCGGCTTGGCTATGGATGGAATTTTGAATCACTCCGATATTCCGCTAAAGCTAGCAACAAGAATCGGAATCTTTGTTTCATTTTGCAGTTTTATCATGGGAGTTTTTTATCTCGTTGGAAAACTGGCGTTCCAAAAGCAATGGGCAGCAGGATTTGCGACGACAACCATCTTGATACTGTTGTCGCTTGGGATTATCTCGCTACTTCTCGGGATTATCGGCGAGTATCTAAGCAGAATTCATGCGGTCGTTCGAGGATATCCCACCGTCGTCGTGGAGAAGGAGATTTTTCCTTGTAAGCCTCCGGGCGAGTAAGAGTCCTAGGTTTCGCGACCTTACTTTTCCTGAAGATTGCGCTATATGTCACTGAGAAAAATTGAACCTACTTGGAGTGATGGGCGCTCAATAATATGGTTTGTCTTGAGCTCGTTATTCACACTGTTTGCATACGGTATCGACGTAGATAGATTCCTTATCTATAACCTGTTTTACTCAGACGTTGTTTCCCAACCAGTCAAATATGCTGACCTTCCGCTAAGTCTTATAGCAGAAAATCTCCCAATATCGTTATTTCATCGAGCCTTGTCGGCGATTCTGTTGGTCCCGGCATTTAATGCGTTCGCTGCGGTCTCTTTGTCTGTGGTTGCTTTGTGGATCGGTTTGCTCGCGCTAAAGACGCAATCAAAAGTTCAAGATCCGTACCTAATTGTACTGATAGTGGCGGTAGTTGCTCACGGCTTCTTTCCGGGACTAGATAGCTCTTCTCTCATTTTTGACCGAAAAGCAGTCGTCGCTTTTCTTTTGATCACTGTGGTTTACTCTCTTGCGAGAAATAATTTGGGCTTATATTTTGCTTGTGCAGTGCTCGGCACTGTAATCCATCCATTAGATATGTTGTCTGGCTTGGCGTTCCTTCTGCCAGGGTACGCTCTTTATTCTTGCTCTAAGGGTCGCGCCTCCCTCATACGCTTTTGTGGTTTTACATTGTTATTTCTAGCCTTTGTTCTATTAGTCAGACCAGCCACTGACCTTGAGCAAAACGGCTCGTACTCGTTAGTCGATTGGTACCGTCTCTCGTTGCTTCTTGAGGTTGGGGACGTTGCACTTTTCGATATGTTGTGGAAGTCGATAGGAGTCACAGGATTTTTAATTATATTTTCGACATCGATTGCTATTCATAATCGAAGTAACTTGAGATTGATTGATTATTGGGCCTTGACGTTTGCTCCAATTTTGATTCTTTTCCTGTGCCTGGAAGGGATCCAAGCATCTGGCTTGACGTTTGGGACGATAACTGAATTCTTTGTTTCGCTCCAGTTTCGGAGGGGGCTCTGGCTCGCGAGTATTTTGGCGCTTGCTCACGTGTTATTGTTTGTCTTTACCCAATCCAAGACTCGGCGGGTGTCAGAACGAGTCGAGTTGGTTGTTGTAATCTGCGCCGTGCTTATCCATTCTATAAGCGTCATAATTCTGGCGGCATTTGTCCTTTTCCTCATACAGTTGAAAAAAATGGGAGCGAAAGGCGGATGGTTCATAGGAGTGGGGATTCTGTTCTTGATAGTCCAGCTGTATACCCAGCTAGATCAATTGAGCTTCTATGGAGAGATGCAGAAATTAGTATTGTTTGCCGTTCTTTCAATTGCCGGATTTTTCCTGATGGGAAAGTCCGTTCAAATACCGACTCTCATGGTTATTTCTATCTACTCTGGGGTAATTCTGGCCAACAATAATTATCGTCATGACTTGTTCGACAACAGTTGGTCGCGCGTCGACCATTACGATAAAGATCTCAGAAAACAAATCCTTGCTAGCGTATCCCACGATGCGAATGAAAGATTGCGCGATCAAATAGATTTACTTCAAACTCTGAATCGTCAAACAGCAGAGCCTGATGACAAAGTGCTCTTCTCGAGTGCTGTCCTTGGGTATGCGGGACCGATCCTGTCTGATAAGCAATTTATCTTCAGTCGATGGGACAACACCTTAATGTTTGATCGAGCAATAGCAGGCCGTTTTGTACAGAGTCTTAGAGACTTCGATGTAGATTGGAAAAGATGTCGAGAGCGAAGAAATGAAGGGACGGCATGTGTGCTTAATCAAATCCAGCATCGGATTGAGCAATTATCAAAAGATGACTTATCAGATCTCTCAAATTCTTATAACGTCCGTTTCGTAGTTAGGAAGACGCCGTTGCAAATTCAACCAATTGTCGAAAACGGCGAATTAAAAATTTATGATTTGTCGTTGTTAAAAGAGTAGTAGTGCGCCGGACCGATATGAATAAGATAAGTGTTGGTCGAAAGTCGAGATTTACTTCGTGGAAGGTCCTAACTTATCTAGTTGGGCAATACCCAATAGCGTTCTTGTCTTTGTTATTTGTCACAGCAATTCAAAGTGCTGTGAATGTTCTCAGCGTCCTCGTAGTTGCACCAATTGTGGATCTGCTTTTTCAACCAGAGGAGTCCGCCGCAAGTGGTTTGACTAACTGGCTAGTCGAGATAGGCGAAGGAGTTGGGGTTGAGCTAGATATTAGAACCTTATTCTTCGTGTTTGGGGCTGTGTTGCTCCTAGGCGGACTTCTCGGAGTACTTACGAAACTTGTTGTTCTAAAAATAAAATATCTCGTGCTGGCGGATTTGCTCGGCTCGACCTTCGGCCGATTTTTTAGGGCGGGGTATCAATTCTTTAGCAATGGAGAGATGGGAAAGCTGCTGAATTCGTTTCAGAAAGAGGTCGAGAAGTTGGGGGATACCTTAGGGTTATCCGTCACTGGTGTAGTCGCCTTCTTTCAAGGCTTCGTCTATATCTCAATACCGTTTGTGTTGTCTCCAGAGGTTTCTTTGCGCTTTCTTGCAATTGGAATTGCCTTGACGTTTCCACTCTTGATGCTTCGAAGGCTTTCTACAAAGTTCGGCGCTCAGAGTACACAGACCGGAAATTTTGTGATGAAGGTCATCCACGAGGCGTTAACAGGTGCCAAGGTAATCATCGCATTTGGTCGGGCCAACGAGGTAGAGGCTCAGTATAGGACCGAATTCTCAGCTCATGCGAAAGCGGCGATTTCATTCTCGACCCTGGTTAGTGGTGTTTCACTGTTGTTTGTGCCAATGGGTAGTATCGCCGCTCTGATTGCGATCTATCATGCGTATGAGACCGGATACGCAATTACGGATCTAGCGGTAGTGCTTTTCGGGTTCTTTCGCGGCCTGCCCCATCTTGCGACTGCTCTACAGTCAAAAACGAGTATCGAAGGCTTTCTGCCAGCTTTTAAGCAAGTGGATGATTTGATTAAACAAGCAGACGAGTTAGTCGTTATTAGTGGGGTGAAGAAATTCGAGTCAATAGATAAGGGGATAACTTTCAGAAACATCAGCTTCTCGTACATGAACTCTTCAGAGAATGTAGTGCTCAGAGACGTCAGTTTTGAGATTGATAAAAATAATTTAGTTGTGATGACGGGCCAGTCTGGATCCGGAAAGACTACTGCCATGGACCTCATGTTAGGCCTTTATGCTCCTACCAGTGGAGAGATCTTAGTTGATGGAGCGCCCATTCAAGAGTTTTCTCGAGCTAGTTATTTGGAGAAGGTGGGATACGTTCCCCAGGATCCTTATTTATTCGACGGATCTATAAAGGAGAATCTTCTGTGGGCTAATCCGAGAGCCACTGAAAAAATGGTGAAAAAAGCACTAGAGCGGGCTCATCTTGAGGAAGTTATAGAACGACTTGAAAACGGAATCAATACTCGACTCGGGGATCGAGGCGGAAAATTATCAGGTGGCCAAAGACAGAGAGTTGCTCTGGCAAGAGCAATCGTTGTGCAACCGGAGATTCTTTTTTTAGACGAATTTACAAGCGCGCTAGATGAGGCGTTGGAAGGGCATATCATTGAGACCATTCAACATTTAAGGGACAGCACAACAATTGTGGTTGTTACTCACCGAAGAGAACTAATGCGCATTGCTGATAGCGTTATAGTTTTCAATCAGGGGTCTATCGTCGATGAGGGGCCATACCAGTCTATCAGCACCTTGCTTGATTCATTTCCGACGACATCATGAACCCCGATACCCCCTATCAACTAGAACTCTTTTTGCTACAAAGCATAGTAAACAAAGAAAATTGCGCTTTCGGATTCCACGTTCTGATTTTTTAGCGGTAGTCCGGACGGAGAGAGTTCCGATACGCCTGCGCTTCTTCATACACATGCTTGGGTAGACGAGTCTCGATGTAGGGCCAGCCGGAGCCGCCGTCGTTTCCTTTGTAGTACATAAGCCCAGGGTCTGCGACGGAATTAATTTTTACCCCAGGAATCTCTTCATTAGTCATTAGACGATGAAACTCTGTCCCTTGATAAGGTGCCATGATGGTAGAGTCAACGTGATTTTTCAGAGGTCTTCCCTGCGCATCGACTCCATTCACTGGGTTCTTAGAGACAAACTCGACGAGTTTGGTTGTTGCTTCAAGGTCTTTTTCATCTTCCCAAGGGTAGATCATTGTGAATGCGTCAACAGCAATCCCTAGATCATTCGCAATTGAAATAGCATCAAAATGATCCTGAACCAACTGCCGCTTGCCGTTGCGTTTGTTGATCAGATCCAAAGATTTTTGAGACCCGGTTTCAATTCCAATACCGACCCGTTTCCCACCTGTGTCTCTAAATGGTTTGAAAAGCTTCTCTTTATGGCGGACAACGAGGTATGCATGTGTAAATGCTCGCCAAGTAGCGAACCCATGCCTTGAAACTAATTTCGCCAATCGTTCGACTTGCTTAGGGCTCATCAGACCGACGTCATCGAAAAACATGACCGCACTTGACGAATGCCCGAGTTGTGAGTGAGCGTTAGCCATATTTTCCAGATCTTTATCTATCATCTCGGAGGAGAATGTACGAACAGCCTCGATACCGGATTCACAAAAGTAGCAAGTAAATGGACAACCAAGCGCGGTAATTGTGTGAAACGCCGGCGCTCCACCGATCTCGAAGTTGTACCTTTCCATCAATTGCCGAGGCCGCGTCGGCGCCGGAATATCGAGAAGACGAGGCAGACTATCGCAGAGTACCTGAGTTTCTCCAGACTTCTTGACTTGATTAGTTGCTATCTGAAGCATCGGCTGCCAACCATCCTGAGGCACGACAAAGTCGAATCTGATGGTCTCTGGAAGATTTACAACTTGCTCTTGATAGTAGCGTGGATGAGATCCGCCAATTACTGAAGTGATCCTGGAGTCATATTTTCTGATCCTTTCATTGAGAAGATAGGCATCGGGCGCTTGAGGTGTCATTACAGACATAGCAACAATATCGTAGTCCCCAAGTATTTCTTCATCGAAGGGAACGTCATGATGGCTTCCGTCAGCCTTGATAAGAAGTACGTCTAAGTCATCTAAAGAAGCGCGCATCGAAGGGTCCGATTCTCGCATTTGCCGTACGGTTTCGCGCTCGTAAAAAACAGCGAGGTCTGATGGAATACTGTGCTGTTCAAGAAAAGATTGCAGATAATGCGGACCGAGTTGCTGGTATACAAACTCGTTTTCTAAGAAGCGATCCGGAGGCTTAACAAAGAGTATTCGAGGAGAGAATTGAGACATAAATTTGCGTTGCGTAATAGCTTTAGACCAGTCGACGTTTCCAGGACTTTCGAATGAAAAGTCGATCTACCAGCCACTTGGCATATCGCGCTTCCTCGACCTGGTTAAATACCGCCTTGTATATTGTTCGCAAAGTTCTCAGAGGATGTAAGAGGGCCGATACGAGATAGAAACTCGAGTACATTATGATCATCGTCCAATACAGACGCCTAGAAGACAGCGTCGAATAGCTCTCGGCATCTCGATTATAGAAATCTATGGGAGAAATAAAGAACTTATCGTTGATTTCGATGTTACCTTGCTTCTGAAGCGACACGAATAGCGCTGAGCCCGGGTAGGGGATAAATTTTGACACTGATATGTCGTGTGCCCCAAGACGAGCCATTTTCAATATATAGCCGGCAGTTTGTCGCAATGTCTCCTTGGTTTCAGTGGGGAATCCAATTACGAAAAAGCATGAGATCTTCAGTCCGCGACGCACCGCTCGGCCGACAGCCTTTTCCATATGGTTCAGGTCAACTCGCTTACTGACATCTTCTAGAATTTTCTGTGACCCGCTCTCCGGTGCAAATGCGAGGGCCCTGCACCCAGATCGATACAAAAGGTCTAGAACTTCGTCATCCATGATTTCGGAGCGAGTACCGCTTGGCATCTGCCATGTAACTTCTAGATTACGCCTAATTAGTTCGTTACAGAATTTAATTGCCCAACTTCTCTTCACGATCGCCGTAAGATCCTGAAAGTCAAAATTAGTTACGTTGTATTTTTTCTTGTAGTACTCGATCTCGTCTACGACAAGGATTGGGTCTCGAGGAATGTACCGGGTAGTCCACATATTCGGGCTCGAGCAGAAGGTACATTGGTAGGGGCAGCCACGAGTGGCAAGCAACGGCATTGATCGACCCATGTTCATACCATTGATTTGATGGCGGTCGATATATTGGTCTATGGGGAATAAATCCCAGGCCGGAACAGGAATTGAATCGATATCTCTGTTTCGAGGGGAAAGCATGGTTGTACGAAACGTGCCTTGATCTAAATATGCGATACCGCCAACTTCCGAAAGTGGTTGTTTCGAATCTACTGCCTCAATAAGATTTACGATCGTTTTTTCACCTTCGCCTAGAATTACGACATCAACCTCAGAAGAGCATAAAACATCCTCAGGCACTGCAGTACCATGTTCTCCACCCAAGATAATAAAAGCACTTGGAAAACGTTGGCGTAGCGCGTGGATTGTGTCTCGGGAAAGAGGCCAGAATGTGCTGAACGTGCATGTAATGCCAATGATATTCGACGAGGGATCGACTCTTTCTACAATCTCCTCAATGTCGAGTCCTTGGACAAGAAGATCTTCCCGATATTCAAAAGGTGTTATCTGTTCCAGCTTTTCACCGACGGCATCAATTACAGAAACACCATATCCTGCACTCCTCAATGTCCCGGCGATGTAAGCGAGGCCCAGCGGAGGATTGGGCGTATGCATATTTAAGCCTGAAAAGGTTTTGAGCCCTGGAGGATTAATTAAGGTAATCATTTGAGTGAAATTTAACAATCGTAAGAATAGGTTAACCTATTCGCATTACGGTACGCCGCGGCCCGGATTCGTTGGTAGAGTATAGATGTTTACCTAATAAAAAACGAAATTGATCTTTAGGAGGATATCTCTTGTGCAATTATAAAACTTGTCGTCCTCCTACTAGAATAGCATTCACTATACCTGGAAGGTGTTGCTTAAAGAATGCGCAGTTTAATCCTTGACTGTGCAAGGAATCAGGAGTGACCCACTGAGTTTGGTTTGGATTAAATACGCAAATATCGGCAGGAGCCCCCGGGAAGAGTTGCCCAACCTCGATACCGAGAACTCTAGCGGGGTTAGCTGTGACTCGGGCAATGGCTTCCGGTAGCGAGAGCGGCGTTTCCTCGACTAGTTTTAGGATTAAAGACAAGAGGGTCTCGAGGCCGGAGACGCCGGCGGCGGATTCACTAAAAGGAGCAAGCTTTGCATCCATTCCGTGCGGTTGATGGTCTGAACAAACCGCATCAATTACGCCACTGATGATGCCTTGCCGTAACGCATCCCGGTCAGCGATGCTGCGAAGCGGGGGCATGACATGGTAACGTGTGTCGAACCCCCCGATGTCCTGCTCGCTTAAATGCAGATGGTGTGCAGAAACCGCTGCGGTTACCCGAAGACCCCGTGCTTTCGCCTCTCGGATTTTTTCAACGGATCGGGCACAGGAGACCTGTGAGATATGTGCCCGGACTCCGGTCGTTTCAATGAGGGCAAGATCGCGCGCCAGGGCGACGATTTCTGCCGCCTCTGGAACCGCAGGGAGGCCAAGGCGGGTACTGACCTCTCCTTCGTGTACACAGCCATTTCCCCTTAGCCAGTGGTCGAGTGGCGTCAAAAACACGGTCAAGTCAAAGGTGCTCGCGTACTGCATGGCGCGACGCATCACAAGCGTGTTGTCGATAATCTGGTTGGCGTTACTTACTGCATGGCACCCCGCGTCGCGCAGTGCAGACATATCGGTAAGTTGCTTGCCGGCCAGGCCGACTGTGAGCGCACCAAGCGGGTACA
>MDTB01146156.1_pt1 | contig 18476 bp, 17 predicted proteins | sample 811161 | NCBI WGS metagenome assembly MDTB01 (sample SAMN05326650, study PRJNA326480) | marine metagenome | isolation source: seawater | place: Mediterranean Sea | collected 2009
GGGGTGGAGAACACCAATGGCGTCTGATCGTTGCCAAATACAGCAGAAATTTTGTCTGACGCGTCATTGGCTTCGACATAGAAGCGATACACCGTACCCGGCGCAGCTGCTGGTGTCGATTGCTCAATGGTAAGGTCAAACTGCGCATCGACGCCCATGAATGGGGCCAATCCGAGCAGTGCCATAAGGGCGTAGCAAAGGTTCGTTCGCATGATGAGATAATTTTATTCACCCTAAATATACGGCGCAATCTCAAGAAAAGTTCCGCTGAACTCAAAAAAATCTTGGTTCGTCGGGTAAAAACCCAAATTCGTCGCAAGCGTCGCAACGCGTCCGCGACAACTCTCTGCGTACCTTTGCCGCGGCCTACGCGCCCCTGAACCACCCACTGACCCTGAACGATGTTTGAGAATTTGCAAGAACGCTTCGAGCGTGCGTTCAAAGTCCTGAAAGGACACGGATCCATCACCGAAGTCAATGTCGGCGACACCTTGAAAGAGGTGCGCAAAGCCCTCTTGGACGCGGACGTGGATTTCAAGACCGCCAAGAACTTCATCAAAACGGTGAAGGAAGAGGCGCTGGGCCGGCAAGTGCTCACGGCGATTCAGCCAGGGCAACTCTTGATCAAGATCACCCACGAAGAGCTGACCAAACTCATGGGCCAAGCGGCCGCGCCGCTGGAATTGAAAGGAAACCCCGCCACCGTGCTCTTGGCCGGATTGCAAGGGGCCGGAAAGACCACCCATGCAGGAAAGCTTGCCGCACGCGTCGCCAAATCAGGCCGCAAGCCCCTGCTCATCGCTTGCGACGTTCACCGACCTGCAGCAGTCGACCAGTTGCACGTGTTGGGTGAGAGCGTCGGCGCCGACGTCTACTCCGAGCCTGGCGTGAAAGACGCGGTGGGCATCGCGCAGCGCGGCATGGCGAAAGCCAAGACAGAAGGCTACGGCGCGGTCATCGTGGACACCGCGGGACGTTTGGCCATCGACGAAGTCCTCATGGAAGAGATTTCAGCCGTTCGCGACGTGGTTCAACCACAAGAGACGCTGTTCGTGGTGGACGCCATGACAGGCCAAGACGCAGTGCACACAGCCAAGGCCTTCAACGACCGCCTCGATTTCACAGGGGTCATCTTGACCAAACTGGACGGCGATGCGCGTGGGGGTGCCGCCTTGAGCATCTATTCGGTGGTGGGCAAGCCCATCAAGTTTGTGGGAACCGGTGAGAAAATGGACGCCTTGGACGTCTTCCACCCCGAACGCATGGCGGACCGCATCCTTGGCAAGGGGGACGTGGTGTCTTTGGTGGAACGCGCCCAACAGGCCATCGACGAGAAAGAGGCCCAGCGCCTGGAGGCCAAGCTGCGGAAGAACACCTTCGACTTGGACGACTTTTTGGCGCAAATCCAGCAGATCAAGAAAATGGGCAACGTCAAGGACCTGCTGGGCATGGTCCCTGGCATGGGCAAGGCGCTGAAAGGCATCGACGTAGACGACAACGCATTCGTGGGGATTGAAGCCATCATTCGGTCCATGACCCCCGCCGAGCGCACCGACCCGGGCATCATCAACGGCAGCCGCCGCAGCCGCATCGCCAAGGGCAGCGGCAAGAGCGTCGAGGAAGTGAACCGGCTGTTGAAGCAGTTCCAGGACATGAAGAAAATGATGGGGATGATGGCCAAAGGCGGCATGCCCAACATCCCCGGCATGCGCATGCCGGGACGACGCGGATAAGCCGGCGTCGAACAAAGCCTCGCGAGAGACCTTAATATATAGACACCCCAAGCATGACTCAGATTTTGGACGGCAAGGCCACCTCGTTGGCCATCGAAGCAGAATTGACCCTAGCAGTGGATACCCGGGGGGCGTCAGGACTCAAACGCCCGCACCTCGCAGCCATCCTGGTGGGCGACAACCCGGCAAGCCGAGCGTACGTGGGCCACAAAGTGAAGGCTTGCGCCAGGGTTGGGTTCGAGAGCACTTTGGTGGAGCATCCAGCCGACATCACGCAAGAGGCCCTGCTGGACGCGGTCCATGCCCTGAACAACGATCCGTCCATCGACGGGTTCATCGTCCAACTCCCCCTTCCCGACCACATCGACGACCAGGCTGTGCTGGAAGCGGTGCATCCCGACAAGGATGTGGACGGGTTCCACCCGGTCAACGCCGGGAAAATGGCGCTGGATTTGCCGTGCTTTCTGCCTGCAACTCCCAAAGGGATCTTGTCGTTGCTGGATCGCGCAGGAATTGACACCCAAGGCAAGCACGCGGTCATTCTGGGCCGCAGTTCCATCGTGGGCACGCCCATGGCGTTGTTGCTTCGCCGCAACGGCACGCCTGGCAATTGCACCGTGACCGTTTGCCACAGCCGGACCCAAAACCTTGCGGAGCACACACGTCGCGCCGACATCTTGGTGGCCGCGATTGGGCGGGCACACTTCGTCACCGCAGACATGGTAAAGGAAGATGCCGTTGTCATCGACGTGGGCATCAACCGCATTGCCGATGCAAGCAAGAAATCGGGGAGCCGCCTCACAGGAGACGTCGACTTCGACAACGCGGCGCCCAAATGCAGTTGGATCACCCCTGTCCCCGGCGGTGTGGGGCCCATGACCATCGCCTCCTTGATGGAGAACACCCTCCAGGCCTGCGCCCAAAAAGACGCATGACCTGGTCGGCACAAGACGTGTGTTGGATGACGCGGGCTTTGGAATTGGCCTTGCGTGGACGATTCACGACTTGGCCCAACCCCATGGTGGGCTGTGTGGTCGCCCAAGGCGACAGCTTGCTCGCCGAGGGATGGCATCGACAGCATGGTAAGGGGCATGCCGAGGTCAACGCGTTGGCCCAACTTGACCCCGACTTGGACCTGTCCCAAGCGACGGCCTACGTCACCCTCGAGCCGTGCAGCCACACAGGCAAGACACCTCCATGTGCAGACCTACTCGTGTCCCGTGGCCTGGGTCACGTGGTGGTGGCCATGATGGACCCCAACCCGTTGGTCGCGGGCCAGGGCCTCGAACGACTGCAACATGCGGGCGCCACGTGCGAGGTCGGCTGCCTCGAACAGGAAGCCCTGAAGTTGAACGCCCCCTTTGTGCATTGCATGACGTCACGGACACCCTGGGTCACTTTGAAATGGGCACAATCGCCGGATGGGTTCATGGACGGACGGACTTCGCCGGCCGTCAGCGCCGGAGGGTGGGCAATCACCGGAGCCGCGAGCCGGCGCTGGACCCACACGTTGCGTGCGAGGCACGACGCCCTTTTGGTGGGCATGCGCACGTGGCTCGTGGACAATCCCTCGCTGACCACACGAGACGCACCTGGCCCCTCACCGCGTCCACTCATCCTGACGCATGGTCAGACGACGCGGCCTGCCAATGCCAAGGCAGCCTCTGATTGGGCTGACGTCCCGGTGTTGGTCCATCCCGCTTCCAGCGCCTCTCAACAAGCGTTGGACACCTGGCGACGCGCGGGCTACGACACCTTGGCCATGAATCAATCTCCCATGACCCCTGCATGGTGGGCCGACTTGCGCAAGGGGCTGGGTTGCGGCGCCGTGTTGGTGGAAGGCGGTGCCCAAATCGCCCAGATCGCCCTGTCCACGTCCAGCTGGAACGAACTGCACGTGCTGCAAAGTCTGAAGCCCTTGGGCAAGGGGTTGGCCGCACCAAGCCTCCCAGCGGAACCTCACGCAAGGCGCAAGCAGTGCGGCCAAGACGACCTTCGGATTTGGGAACAGACTGTGAGATGACCGCATTCTTCGTCACCATCGCCACCACTGTGACCATCTACCTGCTTTTCGCGGGATTTGGACGATGGGGGGTTCAAACCTCTTGGGCCATCACCTTGAATTATTTTATGGCCGCTGGCCTCGGCTGGACGCTGGCTGGGGGTGTGCCCGCCATGGGCGATGCGCTGGCAGCGCCTTGGATCGGACCTCTTGCGGCATTGGGGTTGGCCTTTTACCCCCTCTTTCGGCTCACCGCCAAGTGTTCTCAAGAGCTCGGTGTCTCTGTGGCCACGGTGTCGACCAAATTGTCCATGGCCATCCCCGTGTTGGTGTTTGCTCTTCACGACGGCTGGTCCGACATCGGGTTGGGGCAATGGCTGGGGTTGGCCCTTGCTTTCCCCGCAGTTTGGCTCTCTGCCATGGATGGGGCCGCACAGCCCAAAAGCCAGGGTCGCCTGAATATGGCGTGGATGCCTGTGGTCATGTTTGTGGGAAGCGGGACCATCGACACCATGTTTGGCTGGTACTCCGACGACCCCACGATGGATGCGCAAGGCATGCAAATGGCGTTCGCCTCGGTGCCCTTCACTTTGGGCGGCGTGGTGGGGTTGTTGGACCAATGGCGGTCAGCGGCTCCTCGTCCTGCACGCAAAGATATCCTCGCCGGAACGGCGCTGGGCTTTGTCAATTTCGGCTCCCTGTTTTTCCTCCTCCGAGTGTTCGATGGAGAACTGATTCAACGCAGCATGGTCGTCCCCGCGCTCAACTTGAGCGTCATCGTGCTGGCCACGCTGGTGGGCGTGCTGGTTTTCAAAGACATCCCAGGAAGAAAAGCACGGTGGGGCGTGGCGTTGGCGGCCCTGGCGATCGGCGCCATGATGGCCTTGTGACGGAAACTTACTCCCCGCCGTCGGCGTTGTTCAGCTCGGCGTTGCGCAGCGCGCGTTGCATGGGGTTTTCCCCTCCTCCCCCGTAGCGGCTGTAGCCACCGCTTCCTTTGTAGGCTTCGAACCGGGTCGGCTCGGGACGTGGAGGCCACACGTTGTTGCCCATGTCCACGTCGGCTGTTTCCATGTACGGGTCGAGCATGATGCGAACCGCCGGCTGCTCAGTCACGAACACCTTGGTGACGGTCGGCTCACTCATCTTCCAAATCTCCGCAGGGATCTGGCGGATGTCGCGGCTTCCGTCTTCGAATTCGAATTCAACAATCAACGGCATCACCAAACCACCCACATTGCGGAACGTGATTTCGTAAAACTGCTTGCCACTTTCCAACAGGGTGCGGTCCTCTTCGCTGAGTCCGTCGAGAAGCTCTTGCCCCTCTTGACGGTCCAACTCCAGGACTTCGTACTTGCCTGTGGCCGTGTAGTAGTCGTTCAATGTGGGGTCCGCCTCGAGGTAAGATTGCGGCACCCCCCCGTTGGCGTTGCGGAGTTGCGTGATGTCCTCAGGTTGACGTGCATCTGAAGCTTCGCGGAAGGCCGCTTCCACATCCGGGTTTTGGGAATCCATCTGCATCCACTTGATGTCCTCCATGGCGATGTCCACGTGGTCGGTGGTGTAGAACCATCCCCTCCAGAACCAATCCAAATCCACCCCAGAGGCGTCCTCCATGGTGCGGAAGAAGTCCGCCGGTGAAGGATGCTTGAACGCCCAGCGTCGGCTGTACTCCTTGAATGCGTGGTCAAAGAGGTCGCGCCCCATCACCGTCTCGCGCAAGATGTTCAACGCCGTAGCAGGCTTGCCGTAGGCGTTGTTGCCAAACTGGTAGATGGACTCTGAGTTGGTCATGATGGGGCTGATGCGCGTCTTGTCGCCGCCCATGTACTCACGGATGTTCCGGGCGCTGCCGCGACGTGAGGGGTAATCCCGGTCGAACTCCTTCTCGGTCAAGAATTGCACAAACGTGTTCAACCCCTCGTCCATCCAAGTCCACTGACGCTCGTCGGAGTTGATGATCATTGGGAAGAAGTTGTGGCCCACCTCGTGGATGATCACGCTGATCATGCCGTGCTTGGTGCGCGCACTGTAAGTGCCGTCATCTGCTGGACGACCGCCATTGAAGCAGATCATCGGGTACTCCATGCCAATCCATTTGGTGTGCACGGAAATGGCCACAGGGTAAGGGTAATCGATGGTGAACTTGCTGTAGGTCTTCAGCGTTTGGGCCACGGCCTTCGTGCTGTACTGTTCCCACAACGGATTGCCCTCCTTGGGGTAGTAGCTCATGGCCAAAGGTGACTTGTTGCCCACCTTCACGGCCATGGCGTCCCAGATGAACTTTCGGCTGGACGCCCAACCGAAGTCACGGACATTCTTGGCGTCGAACACCCAGGTCTTCTCACCATCGGCATGGGTCTTCTCGGTCTCTCGAGCTTCTCCCTCGGTGACGATGAGCACCGGCTGGTCGTATTCCGACTTGGCCTGCTCGTAGCGGCGACGCTGCTGCGACGTCAGCACACTCTTCGCGTTGCTCAACGTGCCTGTAGACGCCACGACGTGGTCAGACGGCACGGTCAATTCAACGTGGTAGTCGCCGAAGTTCAACGTGAATTCGCCGCTGCCCAAGAACTGCTTGTTCTGCCACCCGTCGTTGTCGCAGTACACCACCATGCGTGGGTAGAACTGGGCAATGGTGTAGATGTAGTTGTCTTCTTCCTCGAAGTACTCAAATCCGCTGCGGCCGCCGTCTTTCATACGGTCGTTGATGTTGTACCACCAATCGATGCTGAACTTGAACTGGCTGCCAGGCTTCAAAGGGCGGGCCAGATCGATTCGCATCATCGTCTTGTTCACCGTGTAATCCAGGGCTTTGCCAGCAGCATCCACCACCTTCTCGATCTTGAATCCACCGTCGAACGTGGGTTCCAACTTGCGCAACTCGTCGAAGGTCGCACGGTCGTCCAACGAAGATTCTCGGATTTTGTAACTGTCGCTGTCGAGTGCACGCATGTTCTGATCCAACTGCAACCACAGGTAACGCAACTCGTCTGGGCTGTTGTTGGTGTAGGCGATGGTCTCAGACCCGTCGATCCGCTGGGTCTTGTCGTCCAAGTGGATCTTCATGTTGTAGTCCGCCTTCTGCTGCCAGTAATCGTGTCCAGGGGCGCCCGACGCGGTGCGGTACACATTGGGGGTGGGGAGGTCTTGACCCAACTGCCGGAAAGCGTTGGTGTTCACACGCTGGGGATTCTCCTGCTGGGCCCATGTCCCAACCGCCATCATGCAGCTCAAGGCTGCCGCCATCCAAATTCTCATGGTCATCTTGATTTTCGGACCTCCAAAATACGCCCACTTGGTCGAATGACTGAGGTCTGGAAGGATTGTTGCAATTTGCTGACATGAATACGAATCGCCTCTGCGTGTGCGCTTGTGTGATGGCCTTGTTGGGGTGTCAACCCGACGCCAACACCCCCTGCGGCACCGAAGGCATTGACGTCCATCAAGGAAGCGTGCTTCGGTACCTGGCCTTGGGCGACAGCTACACCATCGGCGAGGCCGTGACCCCCTCGGCTCGTTGGCCCAACCAACTTGTCGACACGCTGGCCCCAGGCGTGCAAGACGGAGACAGCCTGGCGCCTGCGCGCATCTTGGCAACCACCGGCTGGACGACGGCCGATTTGAAGCAAGGCATAGACGGTGCAGGATTGGATACGACGGCGTGGGATTTGGTGTCCCTTCTTATTGGGGTGAACAACCAATACCAAGGCTTGCCCATCGAGGATTACGCCGAAGAATTTGACGAGTTGCTGGACGCAGCCATTGGCTTGGCGGGAGGCGACAAAACGCGCGTGTTTGTGTTGAGCATTCCGGACTATGGGTACACGCCCTTCGGGCAAGCCAACCAACCGTCCATCAGCACCGGCCTCCAGGCCTTCAACGACACATGTCGGACGCGCACCTTGGCCAAGGGCGTGGCCCACTTCAACATCACCGACATTTCACAACAGTGGCCGGACACCCCGGGCCTGGTCGCCGTGGACGGGCTTCACCCAAGTGGGCTGCAGTACGGCTTGTGGGTGGATTCGTTCGTGGGCGAAATGGCCGACCTGTTTGACTGACGCTGGCGCGGTCAGCCGAGCGACGACTTGGCGCGGTCCCAGTACACATCCATCTCCGCAAGGTCCATCTCCGCAAGGTCCTTTCCATCCCTGGAAACCGCTTGCTCCAGGTGCTGGAAACGGGCGATGAAGCGACGTGTGGTGCGTTCCAGGGCTTCGTCGGGGTTGACGTCCAGAAACCGGGCGTAGTTGATCATGGCGAACATCACATCCCCAAATTCGTCGGCCACCCGCTCGGAGTTGACCTCGGGCGCTTTCAATTCGTCTTGGAGTTCGGTGAGCTCTTCTTGCACCTTCTCCCAAACCTGTCCAACGTGGTCCCAATCGAAGCCCACGCCGCGAACTTTGTCCTGCACCCTGAACGCTTTCACCAAACTTGGAAGCGATCGGGGAACCCCTTCCAGCACAGACTTTTTGCCCTCCTTGAGCTTCAGTTTCTCCCAGTTGGCCTTGACGGTTTCCTCGTCGTTGGCCTCCACGTCCCCGTAGATGTGGGGGTGGCGCTCCACAAGCTTGTCGCTGATGCTGTGGAGGGCGTCGGCGATGTCGTACCCACCTTGTTCCTTGGGCAATTCAGACCCCAACTTGGCGTAGAACACCATGTGCAACAGGAGGTCGCCGGTCTCTTTTTTGATTTCCTCCACGTCGGCGTCCAAAATCGCATCGGCCAACTCGTACGTTTCCTCGATCGTCAGGTGCCGCAACGACTCGAAGGTCTGTTTCCGATCCCACGGACACTTTTCCCTCAGGTCGTCCATGATGTCCAACAATCGACCAAAAGCTTCGAGGTGTTGCGCACGCGTGTTCATGCGTCAAAGGTAGGCGCAGTGTGTGCCTCAGGTTGCACGTTTGACCAGCGGGACGAACCAATTTTTCATCCGTTTGTTGCACCTTCGAATTTGAAATCCGAAGCCTCTTTCACATGAACCTTCAAGACCTCGTGGGACAAATCAAGTCCCAGCCTCGACTCCTCATCCGCTTCCACGCCTCGTGGTGCGGAGTTTGCAAATTGTTGGCCCCACATGTGGAGTCTTTGAAACAAAACGACGCGTACGCCGATGTCACGTTTGTCGACGTGGACGTGGAAGAAAACTTGGATGTGAAGGAGGCGTTTAAAATCAACGATCTCCCCTACTTCGCAGGATTCAAGGACGGCAAATTGCTGGAAGAATTCGCCACCGCCAAGAAGGACCGCGTGACTGAACTCACCGACGCCGTCGCCTCATGAACGCCGCTGAAATCCGGAAGCTCATCGCTGAGCACGACATGGCGGGACTCGACAAGCTCGAGCAAAAAGTCTACGCCTCCATGGACGACGAGGCCAACGACGTGTCCCTGTTGGGCGACACCCTGACAAACATTTTGGGCGCCAAGCGCGTTTTGGAAGAAGCCGAGAAACAAGGAGTGGAGCCCAAAGTGGCCTTGCGCACCTTTTTTAAGGACGTCCGGGGCATCATCGGCTGACGGCTCGTTTAGCAGGGCTCGCCGTACACCGACAACAGCATCAGCAGGTCGACCGACGTCACCTCCCCATCTTCATTGAGGTCCGCAGGACACACGTCTTCGATGACCCCCATCAGGCAAGTCCCGTCGTCCAGCGTGGCTGCAGGGTCGTAATTCTCTGCGCCCGGCCACGTGCATCCTGTGCACCCCTCTGTTGTGCACGACCCATCGTCCAGCAGCGCCATCGCATCGTAATTGCACGCGAGTTGGAAGGTGCACCCTGCACAAGACTCGCGCTCACAGCTGCCGTCGTCCACCAAGGCCAAGGGGTCGTAGTTGCAGGCAAAATCGTACGTGCATCCTTCCGTCAACACGACCTCACCAGAAAACAGCCCCATGCCGTCCAGGCTGGCCCACCCCGCAAACCAGGGCTCAAGGATGGGATGAAACGCCCCATGGTAGGACGTCACTTCGAGCCTGTCGTCCGTCGCCGTGTAGTACGGTGTCACCGTTTGGCATGCGGCTGGCCTCGGATCCAGTCCATCGACAAGCACGCCGTCGGCGAGTGCGAAGTCTCCATCCTGGAGCACTTCCAACACCACGTTGCCGCTGTCGGCCAGCCATCCAGTGAGTTCCTCCTGGGCGTCATAATTCCCGTTGTATCGACCTGGGATGACCTCACCCTCCCCACAAACCCGCCAATTGCGCAGGGTCAGGATGCCATACTGAGTGGGCATGATGGCGTTGAAGCCGTCGCACGACAAGTAATGTTGGATTTCAATCCCTGCGTCACTCACCCCGTGCACAATGCTGTTGGTCCAATCGCCCCCTGGCAAGCTGTGGTAGCACGCCGCGTAATCGGCCCCGTTCGTCACCAGCGTGAGGTTGCTCATGGCCGGGGTGCAAAACGGCTCTGCAGTGGGGTCCATGTTGCTCTCCTCGAAGTCGTCGCCTTCCGCGTCGTACACAAAGCTCCGGCCTGGTGGGTTGCTGGCTTGGGCCAACGCCGTGTCTTGAAGGCCAAACCAATGTTGCCCCACGCCTTGCCACCCTTGGTCGCTTTCAAACGCGTCCTCCGCATGGAAAGCCGACATCACACGCCGCACCTCCACCAAGCCTCCGAAAATGTGGAGCCCATCGTCGGCCGACGCCAGCAACTCGATGTGCTCCACCACCGTGCCAGAACCACAGGCCCCAAGTTGAAGCAAATCCGTCTCGTGGCCGTTGCCGCTCTGGTTCCATCCCAGGTTGGTGCTCCCGTGGCGGATGGACAAGTGTCGCAAGATTCCCGAAGATCCGTGAGGATCTGCGTTGCCGCCGTACACGTGACGTTGTTGCCCCGACACGTCCACAACGCCTTCTAAGAGGTCCTCACCCGACCCCACACCGCCGGTGAAGGTTGGCGCATTGGCAAAGGAAAGGTCGAGGTTCAAGGTGTTGGTTTGGGCGCTTCCGCACAAGGCCAAACCTCCCCACATGCCCCGCACATCCAAACTAACTGAGCCGTCCAAAGGATCTCCAAGAAAAGAAAATTGAATGGGACAGTCGGCAGTGCCCTGGGCATCCAAGAACGCACCTCTCGACACGATCAACGCCCCCGGCATGGTGCTGTAGCTCACCGTCTTTATGGAACCAAAGGCAAACGGGATCTCTACCAGGTTCTCGCTTCGCCCCTGACCCCCAGCGCCCAACACCACCGTGCCAGGCTCAATGCGAAGCGTGTCTCCAACGTTGACGAAGACTTCTTCAAGAAGCACGTAGTGGTGGTCACATGTCCACACTTGACTGCCGACTCCTTCACCTGCATCGTCCGTCACCCACACGGTGTCACGTTCCGACACGGTCGGGCACCCGCACACCTGCGCCTTTCCTTGGTGAGGAAACACACAGAGCCCCATCAAAAGGGACCAACACCACGCGAAAAAAAACCGGTACAAGGCGATTCAGTTGAGAACATAAACGTAGCTCAAAATACCCGCATACACTACCTTTAAACCATGGGAATTGTTGAGGTTTTATTGACAATCGGCCTCCTCGGTCTGGGTGTGGCCGGCATCGCCATCAAAATCCTGGTGAAGCCAGGGGGAGAATTCAGCGGAACGTGCGCCAGCAACAACCCCATGCTCCGCAGCGACGACGGGGGATGCAGCGTATGCGGCGCCCGTCCCCAAGACGCCTGTCAGGCAGAAAACCCAGCTTAATTTAAGACCTGAACCGCCTCAGCGGTTCACCTCTGGCAGCTCGGACAACCAGGTCAATTGACCACGCATCTTGGGTGTCGCCCAGAAACTGTACGTGTCGGTGGAATCTGCCATGATGAACAACGCTTCAACCGGCTTGCCGGACTGCTGCAAGCTGTCGACCCAAGACGCGCCGTCCTCCGGCCCCAACACCATGCACACGGTGGCGTAGGCGTCCGCGTAAGCCGCACTGGGTGTGACCACTGTGGCGCTCAGCAGGCTGTGCTCCACAGGCCGGCCTGTGCGGGGGTCCAAAGTGTGCGAGACGCGTTGGCCATTGACCACAGTCGTTTTCCTGTAGTTCCCGCTTGTGCACACCGAGGTGTTCTCCACGGGATAAATGGCCTGCAAGGAGCGGCCGACAGCTTGAGGCCGGTCCACTGCGATGCGCCAAGCCTGGCCCTGCGGGTTGCTTCCCCAACACTTCACCTCTCCGCCCAACTCCACCATGGCGTGCGCCACACCTTCTACTTGAAGCACTTCAGCCAACCCGTCCACCGTGTACCCTTGGGCCACGGCATTGAAATCCAGAGAAACCCTGGGGTCGCCTTTGGAGAGGTGGCCAGCGGTCTTTTGGCCGTCGTCGTCGAGCGCCTCGTTGAAATCCACAACATCGGTGCGGAACCTGGCGAATGCGTGTACGCTGTCTACCATGGCTTGGGTCACCACATCTCGGTGCTCTGTGCGGAATCCCCACAGCTCCATCAACGGAGCCATGGCCACGTCAAACGCCCCCTTGGATTCAGTGTGGACGTCGGATGAAATATCCCACAGCAACCCCCAGACGTCGAACGCATCACGCACCTCGAACACCGTGTCGGTACGGGAAAATGCGTTGAACCGAGACAAGGCCGATTCAGGTCGCCACGCATTCATTTCCAAATCCACACGCTCAAGCTCGTCGTCGATGGCTTTCTGGGGCACGGAATCTTGGGCCACGTACTTGATGGTGTACGTCGTGCCTTGGGCCTCGCCTTGGTGAACCCAAAGCTTTCCGCCCATAACAGGATCTTCTGCGCTTCCCCCAGGACCTTGACATCCGAAAACGACAAAGGCCCCTGCCAAAGCAAGGACCTTTGTGGTTCGTGGCGTGCTGAAATCAACCACCGAAGTCGTCGAAACTGACGTTCTCAGGGGGCACACCCCAGTCGTCGCACATCTTCAGCACCGCCTGGTTCATCATGGGCGGGCCGCAGAAGTAGAACTCGATGTCCTCAGGCGCTTCGTGGTCCTTAAGGTGGTGGTCGATGACTGCGTTGTGGACAAAGCCAAGGAAGCCATCGCCTTCGTCGTTCACGTTCTTCTTCTCGTTCCAGTTGTCCCCTTCGGCAGGCTCGGACAACACCAAGTGGAACTTGAAGTTGGGGAACTCCTTTTCAATGGCTCTGAAATCGTCTACATAAAACAGCTCACGCTTGGAACGTCCGCCGTAGAAGAACGTGACCTTGCGGCCGGTCTTCAACGTGTGGAACAGGTGGAACAAGTGGGAGCGCATGGGCGCCATGCCTGCACCACCCCCGATGTACACCATCTCCGTCTCGGTCTCTTTGATGAAGAATTCGCCGTACGGGCCGGAGATGCTGACCTTGTCGCCTGGCTTTTGGGCGAAGACAAACGAAGAACAAATGCCTGGATTCACCTGCATCCAACCGTTGCGTGCACGATCCCAGGGTGGCGTCGCGATGCGAATGTTGAGCATCACGATGTTGCCCTCTGCAGGGTGGTTGGCCATGGAGTAGGCGCGGACGATAGGCTCGTCGTTGACCATCTTGAGGTCCCACAACCCAAACTTGTCCCACTCCGACTGGAAGGTGTTGGGATCGGGATGGTGCTCAGGGTGCGCCGTGATGTCGATGTCTTTGTATTCCACGGTGGTCGTCGGGACGTCCACTTGGATGTAGCCTCCTGCCTCGAAGTCGAGGGTCTCCCCCTCAGGCAAGCGCACCACAAACTCCTTGATGAAGGAGGCCACGTTGTAGTTGGACACCACTTCGCACTCCCACTTTTTGATGCCAAAGACTTCTTCAGGCACTTGGATGTTCATGTCCTCTTTCACCTTCACTTGGCAACCGAGACGCCAGTTGTCAGCAATCTCTTTGCGCGAGAAGTGAGGCGCTTCCGTCGGAAGGATCGACCCTCCACCCGTGTTCACTTGGCACTTGCACTGAACGCACGTGCCACCTCCGCCGCAAGCGGAGGGCAAGAACACCCCGCTGTTGCCCAAGGTGGTCAGCAGCGTAGAGCCCCCGTCTACTTCAAGCGTCTGCTCTCCGTTGATGGTGATTTTGAGTTTGCCCGCAGGCGAGAGTTTGGCCTTCACAAACAGAAGCAGGCTCACGAGCATCAAGATGACCGTGAGGAAGAAGGCGATGGTCAGAATCAGCGTGGTTGTCATGTCTGATCAGATTTCAATGCCCATGAAGCTCATGAAGGCGATGCCCATGAGTCCGGTGATGATGAACGTGATGCCCAACCCGCGCAACGGTGCAGGGACGTGAGAGTATCGGATTTTCTCGCGGATGGCGGCGATGGCCACGATGGCCAACCACCAGCCCACCCCGCTGCCCAGGCCAAAGACCGTGGCTTCCCCGATACTGGGGTATTGGCGATCCTGCATGAACAAGGCGCCTCCGAGGATGGAACAGTTCACCGCAATCAAGGGCAGGAAAATGCCGAGTGCACCGTAAAGCGCCGGGGCGAATTTCTCGACAATCATCTCCACGAGTTGCACCATGGACGCGATTACCGCGATGAACATGATGAAGCTCAGGAAGCTCAAGTCCACGTTGGCGTACTCTGGGTTCAACCACGCCAAAGCGCCCTCCTTGAGCACGTAGTTCTCGAGGAGGTAGTTGATCGGCACGGTGATGCCAAGGACAAAAATCACCGCAAGGCCTAGGCCGTTGGCGGTTTTGACAGTCTTGGACACCGCGAGGTAAGAACACATGCCCAAGAAGTAGGCGAAAATCATGTTCTCGATGAAGATGCCCTTCACGAATATGCTGAGGTATTCCATGGCTTAGTTTTCTTCGATAAGTGCCTCGTTGCGGCTGCGTTGAATCCAAATGATCAGGCCCACAGTGATCAAGGCCATCGGAGGGAGAATCATCAAGTTGTTGTTCTCGTAGAATCCACCTTCAGAGATGAACCAGCTCGTGGGCAAAAACTTGACTTGGCCCATGCCAGGGAGCGAGATGGCCCCGCTGCCGAAGATTTCACGGACGATGGAGACCACGAGGAGGATCCAAGCGTAGCCCATGGCGTTGCCGATGGCGTCGAGGAGGGACGGCCCAGGCTTGTTGCCCAACGCAAACGCCTCAAGACGGCCCATGATGATGCAGTTGGTGATGATCAAGCCCACAAAGACCGACAGCTTCTCGCTGATGTCCGGCTGGAAGGCTTTGAGCACCTGGTCCACGATGATCACCAAAGAGGCGACGACCACGAGCTGCACGATGATGCGAATTCGGTCTGGGACCATGTTGCGAAGCAGGGAAATGATGACGTTGCCGCCGATCATCACGAAGAGTACAGACAAGCTCATGATCACGGCCTGCTGAAGTTGCACAGTGATCGCCAAGGCCGAGCAAATGCCAAGCACCTGCACGGTGATGGGGTTGCTGTCGTCAAGGGGATCCTTGAGGAGTTTGCGGTTCTTTTTGCTGAACAAGCTCGCGCGCTTGGTTTCGACCGCGGTGTTGGTGTCGGTGCTCATCGTTGGGCGCGTTGGGTTGCGTTGTTGAAGTACTTGAGGTAAATGCCCATGGTGCGGTTGAGCATTTCATCCACGCCCTTGGACGTGATGGTGCCGCCGGTGATGCCGTCGACGCTGTGCACGTCGGTCAACGCACCGCCCTTCAGGACCGAGAAGTAGGTGGGCCCCACTTCCGCGAGGGTCTTGCCCTCGAACTTTTCTGTGAAGAAAGACTCCTTGATTTCGGCACCCAAACCAGGGGTCTCTGTCTTGTGGTCAAACTTAGCGCCGTAGATGGTCTGCATGTCGCCTTCAAGCGCCACGTAGCCCCAAATCGGTCCCCACAGCCCGGAGCCCACCATAGGCACCACGAAGTAGGTCTCGCCTTCTTTTTGGCATTCGAAGACCGGGAAGGTCAAGTCATCTGCATTTGCCCAGGTCAAGTCTCCCTTGGCGGGCTTGTGCAAGCGGTAGTCCTTCTTGATGTCGATGTTGAAGGGGTCGGTCGCGTCGGTGGTGCTGACGTCGCCTTGCTTCACCGACACCTGCGCGCCGGACGCGTCGATGGACACGCGTGAGGTCACGTACTCTGCAAAGAGCTCCTTCGCATTGTCGCGCTGGGAGTCCACTTTGATGGCCCCGAGGATGTCCATCATCTTTTTGTCGGCCGCGTTGGCCTGTTGAAGAGGCTTCAGCGAGATGGCTGTGGCTGCGAGGGCCGTCCCCACCACCACCACCATCACAATGGCAAAGCCAAAGGTGTAGCCGGTTCCGTTTTTGTTGATCGCCATGGTTGTGCGTTTCGTTCGTTCGTAAGGTTAGGCTGCGGCCACAGTCAACCGCTTCTCACGGCTCTTGATGTTGGCTTCAATCACATAGTGGTCAATGAGCGGCGCCATGACGTTCATGAACAAAATGGCCATCATCACCCCCTCTGGGTAGGCGGGGTTGAAGACGCGGATCATGATGCTGAACAAACCGCCGAAGAATCCATACCAAAGCTTGCCCGTGTTGGTTTGGGCTGCACTGACTGGGTCGGTGGCCATGAAGACCATGCCAAACATGAAACCACCCATCACCACTTGGTGAACAGGGTTGATGGTCATGTACGCGTTGGCCCCGATGAGGTTGAACAACACCCCCATCACCAAACCACCTGCCAAGAAGGAGGCGATCACGCGCCAGCTGCCAATGCCAGTCCAAATGAGGATGGCAGCACCAATCAAACAGGCCAGCGCAGATGTTTCTCCAACCGAGCCTGGGATCAACCCCAAGAAGCAGTTGCTCAAAGAAAACATGCCTCCCTGCGCAAACAGCGACATGGTGGCGGTGCTCGCTTCCGACGCCGCGGCACCTACAGTGCCTGCAAGGTGTCCCAGAGCTGTGGCCCCGGTGTACCCGTCCACGAGCATGCCACCGGCTTTGCTGGTCGCCACGTCGTGGATCCAGATTTCTCCACTCAGCTGTTTGGGGTAGGCGAAGAACAAAAATGCACGTGCCGTGAGGGCGACGTTCAAAATGTTCATGCCGGTGCCTCCGAAGACCTCTTTCGCCACCACCACGGCAAACGCCACGGCCAAGGCGACCATCCACAGGGGCACGTCCACAGGCATGATGAGTGGGATCAGCATGCCCGACACGAGGTACCCCTCGTTGATGCTGTGCCCGCGCATGCCGGCGAAGAGGAATTCAATCCCCAAGCCCACGCCGTAGCTGACAACGATGAGTGGGATGACCTTCCATGCGCCCACAAGCACGTTGGCCAAGAGGTCGGAAGATTCGCCCAAGCTCAAGTGATACTGGTGTCCTATGTTCCACATGCCAAACAAAAGGCAGGGTACCATGGCCACGATCACCAAGAACATGGTTCGCTTCAAGTCGATGCTGTCACGGACGTGCGCCCCTGAAGAGGTCACATGACCCGGGGTGAATGCAAAGGTCTCGAGGGAGTCGAACACCACCCAGAAACGCGACAGCTTGCCGCCTTCTTCAAAGTGAGGCTTGACCGATTGGATGAGGTTGTGAATGGCTTTCATGTCGTCTGACTTTATCCAAGTTCCACTTTCAAAGCGTCCAGCCCCTCACGCACGAGCAACTGAACAGGAATTTTCGAGGTGCACACGAACTCGCACAAGGCAAAATCCTCGGGCGCGACTTCGTAGATGCCCAGCTTCTCCATCGCATCGATGTCGTTCACCATGATGCTCTTGACGAGGTGCACTGGGAAGATGTCAAAAGGAAACACCGCCTCGTACTGGCCAGAGACCACAAAGGCGCGGTCCTCTCCGTTTTGGTTGGTGTCCAAGGTGTAGGTCTTTCCCTTGGGCATGAGCCACGTGGGGTAAGCACGGCTGGCCGAAAACTTGTTCAAACCTGGGCTCAGCCAACCTTCGGTAAGCATGAACTTGGGGTCGTGTCCTTCAGGCAACGCCACCACTTGTGTGGCAAACGCGCCCAAGTGGCCGTCTGTTCCAGCGTTGGTGCCTGTCAACACGCTGCCGCTGATGACGCGGGCACCCTCGTTGACGTTCAACCCGAGGTCGTCAAGCTTGGCGCCAACAACAGTTTCCAGATGGCGCGGGTTGTTCATCTCTGAACCGCAAGCTGCCACCACGCGGCGGGCGCTGTATTTGCCTGTGTTCAAGAACGCACCAAGGTTGATGACGTCTTGCAAACCCAACGTCCACAACACTTCACCTTTGTTGATGGGGTCGGTGTGGTGGATTTGCACGCCCACGTTTCCAGCTGGGTGAGGCCCTTGGAAAGCGGTCGTCTTGCAGTTCTTGAGTCCGGCGAGGGTGTTGTCTCCAGCCTGGAGGCCGACGTGCACCCCGCCTGCTCCGGCGAGCTCGGCCAGGGCATCGACGCCCCGTTGGAGGTGGGCCATCTGGCCTTCCACCACCACAGAGGTCGACGCCGCCATGGGCGACGAATCGAATCCGCTCACGTAAATGGCTCGAGGGGTGTCCGAAGGGTTGGCCAACATGTCGAATGGGCGCTGGCGGAATGCCGCAAACAAGCCTGCCTGGGCCAAGTGGGCCACCAGGGCGTCGCGGTCTCCCCCATTCCACACACCAAAGTCACGGTGCTTCTCCTCACCTGAAGCCTCCACCACGACGGCCATGATCCGGCGCTTGGCGCCACGAACCACGTCCTTCACGGTGCCAGCCACTGGGCTTGCAACCTTCACGTTGGTGAACGTCTTGTCGAACACAAGCGCGTCACCCGCGCTCACGGCATCGCCAGCTTTGACAGCAAGTTTGGGGGTCAATCCCGGATAATCGGGAGGTTGAATGGCCA
>MDTB01170080.1_pt1 | contig 18476 bp, 9 predicted proteins | sample 811161 | NCBI WGS metagenome assembly MDTB01 (sample SAMN05326650, study PRJNA326480) | marine metagenome | isolation source: seawater | place: Mediterranean Sea | collected 2009
ACAGACTGGACACCACCAGGGATAACATTGAAATCTGTAAAATCTTCATTGCCTACAAACTCTGTAATCGTAATTGGAACAAACTGACTCTCTAAATCTTCAGGTATTGCCAATAATAGACTGAATAAGGTACCACTAGTAGAAATGGGAACAGATCCTGCCGATGCAGTGATCAACAGTGTATCTGTATTATTATATACTGTCATCCAACCCAGATCGCCAAAATGAGTGCCTTCGTCATCTTTAATATCAATAAATTCTAAAATCCCTTGATAACCAGCTATTTTTAATTCAATTGATGAAAGTGGAGAGACAGATATATTGTTTATTGGTAAAATCGCTGTATCGCCATGAACAAAATACACTGAATCAACTTCCAAATTATATTGGCTTCGGGTTAAGGGATTTATTAATGGCCCAGAGTCAAGATTGGAAATTTCAAAGTTATGAATTATATCATAATGCATATTACTAATATCAACTGAATAGCCCGTCTTATCATGATACGCACCACTTGCTTCTCCATTTGAATCACCCGCAGAATTTGCATCAATATATCTTTTTATTGTTGAATCATCTTTTGGCTTTCTTATTGTTCCAGCATTTAATGTGGAAATGAAGAATATGATAGAACTTAGAAAGAAAAACGTACTTCGCATACACATGCCTATGTTATTAAAATTTTGGTTTGTTTACTGGCTATAAATCTAATGAATAATTGGGATTATTTCGTCTTTTGTGCGAACATAATTAAATAAAAAAGGTATATTGAATCACCATTGTGAACTAGGTCACAAAAATGTTGCTTAAAATAAAGGGAAATGGGGAGTTTTTACTCTCCCCATTTTTGTACAACACTTGCTATCAACAAGGGTTGTCTATTCAAGTTATAGTACTGAAAATCATTCAATAAACAGTACTTTACTGTTTCCAATATAGTTATCAGACGTAATATAAAAAAAGTATACTCCGCTACTTACCTTGTGCCCATTATTGTTTTTGCCATCCCATTGAATTTGATGGGTCCCCTTCACCTGATAGTTACTTAATAGATTTCTTACGTTACATCCTCTAATATCCTTTATGACAATGTCTATATTGCGCAAATTTTGTATTTTATACTTCAAAGTTGTCGTAGGATTGAAAGGATTTGGGTAACAGGAAATTATATCTACATTTTCTTTGAGTAGTAGGTTATCATCAATTCCCACGTTATTTATATTAAAATTGATATCAACTATTTCATTTTCATTTGGATTATCTATTTCAAATAAATCAATTTGGACCTCACCACTTCCACTTCCATTTGCCCAGGCTAGTATACCACACAAGGTTGAATCACTTACATTGATTACAGTTGATACACTGTCAACTGATTGATTATAGCAAACAGATCCGATACATATAGAGGACGACCAACCTTCACTGAGATTGTTTACTCTTCTCACAATAACAATGGAAATAGCGTTAGAGGAATTATTATAGATAACTCCATTAAAATTACCAACCGAGTCTTGGCCAATACTTACATTATTGTTTTCATAATAAAATTCGAATGAAGGATTAAGGAGACTGTTACTTAATCCTTCTGCTATCAAAAAAATAACACCATATATGTACACAAAATTTCTCATCGGTCTTGATCATTCCCAATCCGAAGACCCATAACCTACAAATATAGCGCCACCATTAAAAATTTTCATATCATGATTAATGCCCGAAACCATCCCATTTGTAAAATACTTATCAAAACACGATGAGCAGGAAGCATTCCACTCAACATTAAAATTTGCATCAAGTTTTGTAGCAGCATACCCCGATCCCATAAAATATCCTCCGTCATTTGCTTGGCCCAGAGATCCTTTCCCTCCACCTATATAATCATCATATTTTTTTCTCCAAATTTCATTACCTAAACTATCAATTTTAATAAGTGTCGCATATGGGGGTGGTTCAGAATAGCAAAATATTACATATCCCCCATCATCTTGGTTTATAATGTCTAATGGACCTGAAGTTGTAGGATTATCATAGGTTTGTGACCAAATTACTTCGCCTATATTATTCACTTTGATTGCTGCGACATTATCAAAATCTCCAAGGGCCAACATTGCATATCCATCATTGGTAGGAATGATTCTTCTGGAATTAATGAAGGGCAACTCAACAGAAGATATTATGTCCCCAGAATTATAATCAATCACAGTCATCGTTCCTGGCATCCAACCTCCTGCTATAACTAGATTCCCATCTAGGGATTCTATTATTTCTACATTCCCAGAATTATAGGTGAGGTTATTCTCATCATAATTTTTTTCCCAAATAAGGTTGCCATCTAAATCGAACATTGCAACTACAAGTCTGTTATTTCCAGGTGCTCCTGGGGCCAATACTACTAAGTCCCCTTGGGATGTTTGAATCATAGCACTTCCTATGTCCAAATAATAATCTGATATTCCATCATTCCCAATTTGAATTTCTTTTTCCCAAATAATGTTACCTTCATCATCCATTCGAATTATATCTCTTTTATCATAATTAGTAGTATAGCAACAGCCACCCCATTCAATTCCGTCAAATTTTCCGAAAATTATATATCCGCCATCATGTAGTGGGACAACTGATGTTGCGAGATCCCAAAAACCGCTGTGTAAATATTTTTTCCACAAAAGATTCCCATCATTATTGACAGCATACAAAAGCATGTCAGCAATATTTTTGGTATTTCCATATTCTTGATCACAAATTGGATCGAATGAGTATATATCATCCTTTATCTTTTCCCATTCATATTGTACAAATAAACCATTATTAGCCTCATACGTTAAAGTGAACATTGTATCACCTTGTAAATACAATTCACCAAAAAAATCAGTATTGTCATCCAATGAGGTGACCAATAGCGTATCCGGTGATAGTTGAGTAATGTTGAATGCATTACGCAAATAGCATTCAACCGTGTCATCACATCCATCACTTAATAAATCAAAAAATACGATTCCATCCATATCTATGGTTGCATATTGAATATCCTGCCCGCCACAATCGTTATCCTCGTATAGATATGTACCATAATAAGGAAATGATACTAAGGAATTATTTTCATTTTCATCGCTGGGGTCGTTTTCTGAACAAGAAAAAAGGAACAATAATGTAATCAGAAATGTTAAGTTTTTTCTATTCACAGCTATTGATAGTTTGTAGTAGTTTGACATAATCTAAATTTACTTATAATTAGTATTTCATAGGAATTACTTTGGATAAAAAATATCCTGTTAACCAATACTTTATATACCTTTTTTTATTAATGTTCATTTCTTGCGCTACAGATGAAACCATGAATATTGAGACTTATAATGATTGGACTGTAACCGGTGGCGGATTAACTGAAAATACCACTAAAAATGTTTTAACAGAATTTGTAGGATCTACAAATTGTCCTTATTGTCCGCAGAGCGATGAGCTCTTACTCAGCTATTTTGACAGTAACAATGAAAATTTTGTAGGAGATCATATTACTAATCATTGGTTTTTAATTAATTATCATACCTATTCTCCAAGCCGTGGAGATCCAATGTACGAATTTCATAGAGGTGAGTCTGCCGAGGAAGACTTCTGTTATATTCGATTTGAGGAAGGGAACTGGTACACTATCTATGGAGTTCCTACAACCTTCACCAATGGTATATCAGGATCAATTTACCCTGAAATGGCAGAGGGACCAATGACACAAGCAACTCCCATAGAATTATCATTAAATGGTACTGTTATTGATGGGTATGGTATAACTGTTCAGATAACACTCAATTCAGTTAGAGATATGACAGATAGCGATTCACTCCATCTATTTATTGCTGCCACATTAGATGATGTCGATTATACTGGTTACAATGGTGAGCCCGTCCATCAAGATGTATTTCTTGGGTGGATAAATGGAAGTCTCGATGGCGAAATCCTATCACTTCCAAATGAACAAATTTCAAAAACATATACTTGGAAAGTTCCAGAAAACTGGCCACAAAATAACTATGAAACCTCTTGGGCTGAAGTAGAATACGATATATCAAACATTGCGGTGGTTGCATTCGTACAGAACAAATATTCTAAAGAAATTCTGCAGGTCGCTGGGGTGAACTAAAAATAGATGTTATAAAAAACGTAATTGACTCATTTACCTTATCTTTTTTACTAAGTTGTAGTATCAAATTTTGCTAAATGATTTAAAAACTGTTTTAGTTTAATCCTTTGTAATATAGCTTCTAAAGCAATAAACCTTTGTGACAAATATCACAAAATTAGCCCTCTGGGACTTTTTATGTTTTACTCTTATTTATTTTAGCAGGATCATTCTTTTATTTTTTACAAAGTTTTCTGTTTTCAATTGATAAAAATACATACCCGAAGGTAAATCGTCACCTTTTTGGCCTTTCGCATCCCATTTTATTTTATAATCTCCCTTTATTTGCCATTTATTAAGAAGGGTTTTTACTTTTCTGCCAGAGATATCATATACAGTAATATCAATCATCGAATCTCTATTAAGTGTATAATTAATAGCTGTCTTTGAGTTAAAAGGGTTAGGGTAATTCTGGTCTATTAATATTTCATTTGTATCAGGTATATAATTGTGATCACCAATGTTTAAGTTAGGATATACAGATTGTAAAAAACGATACGAATACATATGTCCAAAACCTACATACCATATATTTTTTCGATTACTTATGTGGTCTAGATGTGCCCATGGATATTCTTCGTCCCAATCCAATATATTTGGATGACACATAACATGATAAATACCACCATTTAAAACCACTTCATCAAAAGTATTATTAAGCAGAATCGTATCAATCGTTCCCAGCCAAAGTGGTCCGAACTCTGTTGATACACCAACTGGATTAAATTTATAGAGTAATTGATTCCAATTTGAAAATACATGATCGTCTCCGTAATATAATCTGGATACAAGATACTTACCCACACTAACCATTACATCTATATCTTCATCATATTCTCCATAAGGAGCAACCCAGGCATAGACATATTCACGTATTCCATACCTGTTATGTTGAGGTAATTCAAGGTTCTCAATTAAATCCTGTTTACTTCCTAAAACCTCACCTTCTAGATTTTCGTATGGCACATAAGGATGAGTTCTAGAGTGAGAGACTACTTCCACAAAACCTGAATCCAATTGATTTTGAATATCCAGCCAAGTATTATCATCTGCTCCACTAGTTACAACTGCACAAGATAACCATAGGTTGTAACTACGGAATATTTGACATGTTTTAATAAATTTTTCATTACACCAACTTGCCCAATCATCTGCCGTAGAGGTAACGACAGCATCACGATCATCATAATATTGACTTATTCCTGAATATGTTATGTCCATGTTATTTTCTACATTATCTGTAATTTTTATGAATATAGTGTCTGACATCTCAGAAAATCCGATAGATACGTAAGCTATACCTATTTCATAATCAAAGCGGACAGCTTCAATTCCATTATAAAAATCATCATTTGTTTTTTCAATAATCTGTGTCCAATTTTGAATAGATTTAAATTTACGAAATGACTTTAGGTTAACACTTTCAATTGGTATTGTAAACTCATAAGTCACAGGATATGCCAAACCATAATTAATATGAGTTTGAGGGTCTATTATTATAGCAATTTCATTTCTTTCTGTAATATTAATTGTTAATGGAGAAATTCCTTCATATGCAAAGAGCATGAAATGAAAAAAAGGCATATTAAAAATTATGATGCTAAATAATTTCCGCATCATATGGATAAAATGTACATTATTTTAAAAATAACATTTTTTTAGATTGAGTATGATTTCCAGCTCTTAGCATGTATATGTACAACCCCGCACCTACTTGCTGACCAATTTGATTATCACCTGCCCATTGAATAGAATAAAATCCTGGAGATTGTCTACCGGATATCAATGTCTTTACATGAGAACCGTTTAAATCAACAATTGTAATTTCAATTAATTCCTCCTCAAATAATGTGTATGATACATTAGTAACTGGATTAAAAGGATTCGGATAGTTCTGTTTCAACGTAAAATTATTTGGGATATTAAGATTACTATCTAAAAGAACATTCTCAAGTGTGGCTGAAACTACTTCAGAGTATTCACTCCAATCATTAGCATAATACGATACTCTGTAGTAATAATTGACATTATCAATAAGATCATCATCTACTATGCTGTTTGTTGTAGAATATAAACTTACAATTTCTGAATTAAAATCTTCACTTGTTGATCTTTCCAATAAAAAATATTGAAATTCATCATTTTCTATACTATTCCAACTTATACTTACGGAACTTTCACCAACATTCGCCTCTAACCCAGAGGGTGCGATATGAATAGTTTCAAAAAAAGGGTACAAAACATTCACTATAATATCCACTAAACTAGCAGTATGGTAGGTAATATCACCAGGGCCCCAATCTGTAGAACGGGTTCCAATTATAAGATGATGCTCTGGCATTACAGCAATAAATTGCCCTCCATAACCCCATGCAAAATACACATTATCATTTCCTTCAGGAATCCACCAAAGATATCCATATTTAGATAATCCAAAGGAGTTTTCCCAATATATGCCGGCTGGTATTTGAGCAGATGTAGCTTTTTCTATCCAATCCTCTGAGAGGATTTGGCTAGAACCAGAAAATCCATTTTGTAAATACAGTTGCCCCAATTTCACCATTTCACGCAGAGTAAGATACAATGATATCGAGCCATTGTTTATATCTAAAAAACCACTATCCCATTGAGGATTTTCATAACCTAAATATGGGAATAAATAATTATTTCCGAATTCATTTGGTGTCGCACCATAATTATAATAAAGAATATGTGAATTTATATGACAAGCACTATTACTATAAAAGAATTGTCCAGGAGATCCATGATCCATAGAAATTAAATTTTCAGTAGATCGATATACAAAGTCATATTGATATTCATCTGAATATCCAGATGACATTGTTAATAAGTTATGCAAAGATATTTCATCTAGATATTCCAGATCAAATTGTGTCAAAAACTGGGATAGCATGCTATCTGGTGCCATTAATAGCCCCATATCACTGGCTTGACCTATAAGAGTAGATGTAAAACTTTTTGTCACAGACCAAATGTTAAAAATATCATCTCTAAAACTGTTATTATAATAGTCTTCAGAAATAATTTTTCCATCATGGATCACAATAAACCCTAAAATATTGGATAGATCAGCAATATTTGTGATAATAATTGAATCTAGTTCGTTAGATTTTGAAAAAGAATGATTTACTTCCCAATCTTGACTGAGTTCAACAATATTCTGAGATAAAATAAATTGTAATAAGAAGCTAAAAGTAATAATTGATTTTTTAAGAAAACTGTTCATTATTTTTAACTATATCATTAGGTAAATGATTTTTGATTATAAATGTTTCATTTGTTAGCCCAAGCTTCGGCTATTTTTTTGTGAAGTAATGTGTTAAGATATGTATTCCTATCAGATTTGTTTTTGATATCTTTTGATTTTGACTTCATCTCTAAATATGCATTCTCTAGAAATAATGCAGCATCAGATTCCATATTAAGAATTTTCATGGTTTGAAATGCATAATAATTAGAAATAATATAATCTTTTGGAGCAGGTTCATGTTCTTCATTTATTTTTTTCATTTCTATAATAAGATCATCCGCAACATCTTCATTTTGTGTCTTTTTGTTAGAAATAACAAGAAGAGGTAAAATTGATAACCTTTTTTTCACATCACCTTTAAAATATTCATCAGCTTTCTTAAGATATATTTTACTACTGTCATAGTTAGACAACTCATAATGAGCCATACCTAAATATTTTTGGTTTTCATGAATTAAATCATTGTTTTTAGTTAAACCTATAGATTTAATAAAGCTTGTATTTGCACTATTATAATCACCTAAATGGAAATAGGTCTCACCAATATTGTTCAATGTTTTTGCTAGACCTTCAATATCTTGTAATTGTTCTTTGATATCGATACTTTTTTTGTATTGATCAACTGAACTATTATAATCCCCCATTAAAAAAAAGACATTACCCATGTTATTTAAGGTTTTAGAAATATTTCTTGTATCGCTCAGACTTTCCTTAATTCTTAAGCTTTTTTCATAATACTCAACAGACTTACTGTAATCAAAATCGTCTCTGTACCAAATACCAATATTGTTCAGGTATTTGGATATTTTGGGTTTATCATCAAACTCTTCAACGATAGTGAGGGCCTGTAACCAATTTTTCAATGCACTGTCTTTATCTTTCATTTTCCAATTGACAATTGCCATACTATTAAGGGTTTTTGCCATCGAACTTTTATCATTCATTACAGTAGACATGGCTAATGCTTCAGTCATTTTCGATAATGCACCTTCTAGATCTTTCTTTTTTCTCAATAATTGTCCTTGTTTTCTTAGCGATTCAGCAATATTTGCGTTATCCTGAAGAGTTTTACTTTTTCCAAGTGCATTTTCGTAAATAATTGATGCCTGATTATAATTTCCTAGGTCGTACAACATTGCTCCAAGATATATCTGCGCAGCAATCAAGTTACCATCCTTACTTACAGCTTCCTCCATCATAGAAATCGCTGCCGTATTGTCTTCATAGTTCTTACTGATAGTGTAATTACTTTTTGCCTGGAGGTACATACTATAAGCATCAGGGTCGTACTCTAATCTCCTATAAGATTCTGATTTTTCAATATCCAAATCTTTGATAATATTATCAACTAATACGCCAACAACAGATTGAAGACTATTTTTTTCAATAAACCATTTATTGATAAAACGATCTTTCCTTTCATCTGAATCATACAGTCTAACACGAAACATAAAACCACTTCCATCCGGTTGAACGCTACTTTTAAATACGTAATCAACACCTATCTCATCTGCGAGATCTTCAAGACTCAGTTCAGTTTCTTTGTATTTCTTTACAACTACAGATTCTGAAACTTTTATAAGTCCTTGTGAAGAACTTGTAAGATCAAAAATGAGGTCCTCAGTCATAGTTTCAAGGTATTTTAATTCACTAAAATTCCCAATATCCATGTATAAAACTGCAATAGAGTCAATTCTATCTTTAGCAAAAAAAGAAAAATAGATGATAATAGGGATTAATAACAGAAACGCAGCAATACCTATGAATATATTTTTTGATTCAGTCTCTAATTTTGCGGATACATCTGATAGTTTAGTTTCAGGAAGATCATGAGAGACAATACAGTATACTTTGACTTCTTGACCTACGCCCTTTAGTTTTGGCTTACCTAGATACTTTGTTTCAAAATCAGGTTCACGAATAATCGTATCATTTACCTTATTTGAAATTGCAATCCCGCCTGGCGCAGAAAAAGGCTCTATTCTAGCAGTTATATTTACGTCATCACCAATAATATCATTGTCTTTTTCTAAAATTTCTCCGAGATGTATTCCTATACGTAGATCAAGATTTTCAATCGATCTTGCTTTTTGTTGCATTTTCACACAGCAATGAACAGCTTTATTTACTGTATCAAATGTAAGAATTAAACCATCTCCCATCTCCTTTACCCAGTTTCCCTGGTAACCATCAACAATAGGTTTTAACTCTTTTCTTTGAGTATCTAGTAAATCGCTAGCTTTTTGCTGGTCTTTAGCCGTGAGTTTTGTAAATGAAACTATATCAGTAAATACAATAGCTGCTAATTTTCGAGATTGATCTGACATACTTAGCGAAATCTAACTATCATTATTGAAACAAAAAACCCCACTTAAGTGGGGTTTTTAAAGCTATCAAAACATGCAATAATTTTATTTCAGGAGGATCATCTTTTTTGTATCTGAAAAAGATTCTGCTTCAATAGTGTATATATACAAGCCTGCACTAACCTTTTGTCCTAAATCATTTGTAGCATCCCATTGCAAGATCTTCTTACCAGCAGATTGTTGTTCGCTTACTAATGTCTTTACAGCATTACCCGTCATATTATAGATAGTAAGCTTAACTCCAGAATCCTTAGGAAGATCATAACTTAGATTCGTTGATGGATTGAAAGGATTAGGATAGTTTTGATGTAGCGCATAGTCATTTGGTAACTGAGTTTTATCAAGTTCCATAAATTCTAATATTACCGATACTGTGTCTGAATAATCGCTCCAGTCGTCAACGTAATACGAAACTCTGTAGAAATATTCTGTATCAAATTCTAATTCATCATCTTCATATGTTATATCAATGAGGGCATTTGAAACAACATCTTCATCAAATTCCTCACTAGTTGAGCGTTCTAATAGATAGTATTGAAGATCATCAATGCCAACATCATTCCATAACAAAACCACTGATGTATTTTGAGGAAATACTTGTAAACCATTTGGTGCAACTAATCTAAACTCAATCGCGCCCATATCTGGAGCTAGACCATTATAATCTGTAATTTCTTCTTCACCATCTTGGTTAAAATCAGAAATACCGGCATCCCTGCAAGGTGAATCGTACTGCAATCTGTAATCATAATTTTCACTGTCTACAAAGAGTGGGTCTTCATTAATATTACCCTGTCCTTCCCACGTACCGTTAAAATTACTGTAATTTACTGTACTATTTGGGTTTGCAGCTGAGAGTACTAAATCAGAAGGGTAGTTGTCATATATAATGGAATTGATAACATTTACCAACCCACTATTATAGACCTCTAAACCACCTGCAGCATTTCCACTTCCAGTATTATTTGTGATTGTACAATTTGTGATATTTAGCATTGTACTGTTTGCGGAGACTCCCCCTGTGTATGATGCTGAAAAATTATCTGTAATAATGGTGCTCTCAAGTGTAACATTTCCATATTGATCGCAGGCTATTGCACCTCCGTCAACAAGTGCCTCATTTCCTTTAAATTTTGATCCTCGAATTATAGGAAGACATCCACTGCCGCTAAAAACACCTCCACCAAAATTTGCTGAAGAGTTGTTATTGAACATGGAGTTTGAAATGATTGGATTTGAACCAAGTTCACCATCATTAAGAAGATATATTGCACCCCCATTCGAAGTTGTAAGATTACCACTAAAAACTACATTTTCAATATTAGGGCTACTTGCAACAAGCCACATTGCACCGCCACCAAATTGTCCAGTCGATGCATTTGATACATTATCACTAAAAGAGCAATCCGAAAAATCAGCTGTTACACGATGGGATGCCCATCCACCACCGTTTTGCGCAGATGTATTTCCGTTTATTGAAACATCTGTTAATACAAGATCATCAGAATTATTTGCCCAAATACCACCGCCCCACATCGCCGATGAATTACCCTCAATGACCGTGTTGTTTAGTGCTCCATCAGAAAATGCGTACATTATGCCACCACCGTTTTGTGATTGTGTATGGTTATCTATAATTTCAGAATTATTTATAGTGGAGTGAGATTCATGATGGAAAATTCCTCCACCATACTCAAAGGCAGTATTATTTTCAATTATTAAATTATTTAGTGTGGGTCCAATTAATCTAAAAATTCCCAGACCTCCACCATTGTATGCATGATTACCTGTAAGATATAAATTTTCAAGGATTGGTGTAGATGCAAAACCTGGTAAGTTATTTCCATTTTCACTATACACATCTCCACTGTTGCTGGTTAAAAGAATTGCTCCTCCTCCTGCGCAACCTGCATTCTCTGCTGATCCGCCAGTAACAGTAAAGTTTGCAACTTTTACATTTGCAACTTCGCCAATTATAAATCCGCGCGCCTGCTTGTCAGGGTTTGCTTCAATGTCAATGATTGTACTTTCCCAATTCGCGCCAAGCAGATGAACGTTATCAGGTATAACAATTGGAAAAGATTCCCCAGTAGTGCTGGGTGAATATGTTCCTTCAGCAACATTGATAAAAATAGTACTTCCATTGTCTTTCAATAGGCTTAGCGCTTTTCTTATTGTTAAAAATGGCTCTGATTCGGTACCACTATTTTGATCACTACCATCTGTTGCATCAATAAAATATGTGTTTTGTTCAATACAATCTCCAACTATACCATCTTGAATATAATCAGCCTCATTTGTTTTAGATTTAAGAATAAACTCGTTCACTGTGTTTGTTTCACAATCAATATTATCAAATACACAATTACTAAGATCTATTGAGCCAGTGAAACCATTTGAATAAAAATTTTCTCCATTGCCACTTCCATTATTTTCAAAATAATTATTTTGGATATTCATTATGTTAGGTCTGTTGCGAGTTGAGTTGGAGTTCTGATTAATACTTCCCCTATCTTCGTCAAATTCTACATCATCTGTGTCATAATGACTGATAGCACCACCATTTGCTATGTTTATTGCATCATCTCCACCAACTGCCATGCTAGTAATACCATTATTAAAAAATTTATTGAAAAGTATATCAGGATAAGCATCATAAATAAGTATTGCACCACCTGAACGCTCTGATCTTTGATAACTACCTGTTATTTCACAGTCTATAACCAGCATATCAGTTCCCGTTCCATCTTCGAACGTAAAACCAAAAATAATTGGATTGATATCATTGTCCCGCACAATCAAACAACTTCCATGATTTGATCCGATTGGATGCTGCCCACCATTAATTTTGGTTCCAATGATGCTTTGATTATTTAACCAATTATCATCAAGGTTATCATAAATAGCATGACTTGCTAAAACGATTTCTTTTTCAAGAATTATATTTTCAAAGTATTCACCCTCTGCTACCAACACGGTATCGCCCGTTGTAGCTGCATTAATACCTCCTTGAATTGTGCTGTAATCACTTGGTACATTAATCAAACTAGACGCAGATATAATACTAAAAGAAATGGTAAAGATTAACTTTTTAAACATGGCATACCTTTTTTTTAACTTTGAGCAGATACAAAATACTAACAAATTTTATTTTTGTTCAATCACTTATCATTAATTAATAAAATTTTTAAAACGATGATGATCCTTAAATATAAATTTGCACCATGAATAATAGAAAATTTGATATTGTTGTTATGGGAGCGACTGGTTTTACAGGAAAACTTGTTGTCGAATATTTGTTGGATAATTATGGTGTAGAAAATGAGCAATTTTCTTGGGCCATCGCTGGAAGAAGCACCAAAAAGTTGCAGAAATTAAAAAATTCCCTGTCTGATATACACACATCATCATTGGCAATACCAGAAATAATAGCAGATAGCCTTGATAAAGATTCACTTGATAAAATGGCATCAAATTGCAGAGTAATTATCAGCACAGTCGGGCCGTACTTAAAGTATGGACATCTCCTATTGCAATCATGTGTAGAGAATGGCACACATTATTGTGATTTAACTGGAGAGGTACCGTTTATAAAGCAATCTATTGATCAATTTAACCAATTAGCTAAGAAAAATAATTGCAGAATTATCCATTCCTGTGGGTTTGATTCCGTACCATCCGATATTGGCGTTTTTCTTCTCCAGGAAGAAGCAAAGAGACGATTTGGGCAAATATGTAGTAAAGTTAGTTATTATGTTCACGGCATGGGTGGTGGTTTCAGTGGAGGTACTATTGATAGCGGAATTAATGTATATCAATATGTTGTTGATAAACCTGATTTACAAAAAGCAATACGTGATCCATATTCCTTAGTTCCTGATCATGCAAAAACTAAAACTCTAAACTCTACCAGTCTAAGAACCGTAAAATGGGACAGAAATGTAAATAGGTGGATTTGCCCTTTTGTAATGGCAGGCATAAACACAAAAATTGTTCGGCGTTCTAATGGATTAATGGATAATGATTATGGAGATGATTTTCAGTATAATGAAATATATTCTTTTCAGAGAGGAATCATTGGATATTTAAAAGCTCTTTTTATGACTATATCTCTTGGTTTGACAATATTTTTCATGAAATACAAATTTTCTTTAAATATCTTGAAAAAATATTTTTTCCCTTCCCCAGGCGAAGGACCATCTTATGAAGAAAGAAAAAATGGATTTTTCAAAATTCATTTGGTTGGATACACAGATAAAAATAAACAACTGAGCATGTTTATTAATGGAGATTCTGATCCTGGTTATTCTGCAACTGCTAAAATGATTACTGAGTCTGCACTATCGATTATATTAAATAAACAGCACATTCCAACTAATGCTGGAGTCCTCACACCTGCAACTGGGATAGGAAAGATTCTTGCAGAACGATTAAAGAATAATGGAATTACTTTTAATCTTGAATGATTATTTATGGCGAAATTATTTTTTCCCAGTTTCAGGTTTTAATTTGACTTTAGAATAAAAATTGAACACTTATATTCATAATCAATTCACAAATAGATTTGTATATTTGTATAATGTAAAAGTCAGTTAGTTATCAAGTTACGATTTTTACGTCAAATAATTAAATCAACTAATGCTGGTTATAGCATATCATTTATAGAAACACAAAATTAAAATTTATATCAATTATATTTAAGAGGATTCAAAATCATGAAAAATTCATTACTATCAGATTCAAATGAGCCATTTGGAACAATTCCATTTAACGATATTCATGTAGAACATTTTATTCCAGCATTAGATATTGCAATCAAAAAGGGATTAGATGAAATCAATCAAATTTGTTCTAATATAAATGATCCAACATTTAAAAATACAATCTTGGCATTGGAATGTAGTTTTAGTGACCTTGATAGAATAACAACGCCCTATTTCCATTTATTTGGCAGTGAATCAGATGATTCATTAAAATCACTTACAGATGAAATAAGTCCTAAAATTGCAAAATTTCAGAGTGATATTTATCTAAATAAAAAGCTCTTTGATAGAATCCAACAAGTATACGACTCAAAAGAAGTAATTACGGATAGTTCAGATTTAAGACTGCTTGCAATCATATACAAAAAATTTAAGCGAAATGGTGCAGACCTCAGTAACGAACAAAAAGAAAACTTAAGAAATGTAGATAAAGAATTATCTACCTTATCACCTAAATTCGCAAAAAACTCCCTCAAGGCAACTAATTCATTTGAACTATGGCTAAATGAGGAAGACCTTGAGGGCCTTCCTGATTTAGCGAAAGAAGCTGCAAAAATCGCGGCTAAAGACAAAGGTGAAGATGATAAGTGGCTAATCACCCTTCAATTTCCAAGTTTTGGGCCCTTTATGAAATTTTCTGCAAGAAGAGACTTGCGAGAAATTGTTTATACAGCCATGGTCACACAATGTAATGGCGGGGATTTTGACAATACTTTTTTGTGTAAAAAAATTGCAAATCTTAAACATAAAAGAGCTGAAATACTTGGTTTTAAAAATTATGCAGACTACGTACTCGAGGAAAGAATGGCAGAAAATCAAAAAAATATTTTCAATCTTCTCGATAACCTCTATGAATCAAGTATTTCTCACGCAAAAAATGATTTAGAACAAATTAAAACTATTGCACAAGAATTAGATAATATAAAAAATTTAAAACCTTGGGATTTCTCATATTACTCAGAAAAGCTAAAACAAAAACTATATGATTTTAATGAAGATTCGTTAAGACCATATTTTCAATCTGAAAATGTTATTAAAGGTGCCTTCGATATCGCTGGTAAACTTTATGGCTTACAGTTTATTACTTTAACTAATATACAGAAATGGCATAGTGATGTAGAAATATACGAAGTTCGTGATGAAACCGATTCTCATTTAGGTCTCCTTTATGTTGATCTTTATCCTAGAGATACCAAAAGATCAGGTGCTTGGATGAATCAGTTAAGAGAACAAGGTTATAACGGTAATGAAATTGTAAGACCTCACATTTCACTGACTTGCAATCTAACTAAACCCACCGCTGATAATCCTTCACTGCTAACGTACAATGAAGTAGTAACCATTTTTCATGAATTTGGACATTGTCTGCATGGTCTCCTCGCGGATGGAAAATATAAAACACTGTCAGGTACAAATGTATTTTGGGATTTTGTTGAGCTTCCATCGCAAATTATGGAAAATTGGGTAGGTGAGACTGAAGCTCTTTCTTTATTTGCAAATCACTATGAATCTGGTGAATTAATACCTGACGAATTAGTTGGAAAAATTAAAGAATCAAAAAATTTCATGTCTGGTTCAATGTGCCTCAGACAATTATCATTCGGTTATTTGGATATGGCATGGTTTGGCAAAAATAATAACATCGATAATGTTGAAAATTTTGAGTGGAAAGCTACAGAAAAAACAAGCCTGTTTGCAAAAATACCAGGAGCATCTATGTCATGTAAATTTGGACATATTTTTGCTGGAGGATATTCTGCAGGCTATTACTCATATAAATGGGCTGAAGTATTAGAAGCAGATGCATTTGAAAAATTTAAAGAAGATGGTATTTTTAACAAAGATACGGCTAAATCATTTAGAAAAAACATACTTTCACAAGGCAACAATAAACACCCCATGGACCTTTATAAATCATTTAAAGGTAGAGAGCCAAAAGTTGAAGCTTTACTAAAAAGAGAAGGTTTATTAAAATAAACTCTATAAAAGTGAGTGATATTATCAATCATTAAATAAAATTATCTTTAAAATTTCTTCTTATTTAGCTTGCAAAGTCCCTATGCCTCACTAGTTCTGTTTGGATTGGAGAAAAGATATTACAATCTATTCTTTGAATAATTAGCATTGATTTCGATTGATATTGTTTTGAAAATTTTGAATCATTTTGGCTTTATAAAAAGCTAGTAGAACTACAAATTATTCTAAACACAATATTAAAAACGATTTCAGCTAAGATTATTTTTTAATCAAAAGATAAATTGCGGGAACAAAATAAAGATCTGCGACAAGAGCCATTATTATTGTAAACGAAGCTACAATTCCCATATCCTGTATAGCAATTAGATCGTTAGATAGCATACTCATAAATCCAATAACTAGTATTACAGAAGTATATAATATGGCTTTCCCAGTTTGGGAAATTGTCATCCTTACCGCTTTATTTTTATTTAGATTATTCGAGTCTTTTTCTTTCAAGTTTAACATGAAATGTATGGTGTCATCTATAGCAATACCTAATGCTATTGCTAATATCATTGCAGTTCCTATTCTGATTGAAATTCCTACAGTTGCCATAAAGGCAAGTGCCGAAAGCATTGGAAGAAAATTTGGTAGAAGACTCACTAGAAATAAGCGAAAATCCCTGAGTAATAAAATCATTAATGGAAGTATTAAAATACAGGCGGTAACAAAACTTGATAACATATCATTGAGTATGTTCATCATTCCACGCTGTGCTAACCACCACTGGCCTACCATTTCCACTTCAAAATTATCTCCTAAACTTTTATTACTAATTTCTTTGATCCAGTCATTAAATACTTTTGCTTTTTTTGTACCCATGTCTCTTGTTCGTACAATTACACTAGCCCATTTTCCATCAGTTGTATATACTTCTTTTATCTGATGTTTAGTTTTAGGATCATCAGACAGACCTGTTAAATATTCTTTAAACATTGATTCTGGCATATCATCTGGTAAAAAGTTCAGGTATGATCTTACCTGAAGAATATCTGAGTGACTACGGAGCATCTCTTCAAACCTGGTGAGATTATTTATTACATCTTTATCCCATAAATATTTTTCATCAATAATTCTCACACTTATTTCTGGACCTAAGAATCCAGTAAATTCTTTTTCTAGTAACATTTGATTGAATCTAAGAGGATTCTCCTCTACTACCTCCTCATTAAATTTTTGATCCATAGAAATTTTAGGAACCGAAACTATAGAATACCCTATAAGTAGAATAAAAATAGCGGTGATCTTTTTTGGGTGATTAATTACTGAATTACTTGAAAATTGTAGAAAATTATCTAGACTAATGCTAAACCATTTGGTGAAATTAATTTGCTTAGAGGGTAATTTTATTAATAGATACGGCACAAATATTAGATTCATCACGTAAACAATTATGACACCTATAGCAACATTCATTCCAAAATCTCGAATTGCTTCAATGTTGGCCATTCGAAGAGATAAAAATCCAATTGACGTAGTTATTGCAGTCATTAGACATGGCATACCCATAGCTCCAAACATTTTACGCGCAGCTTCTTTTATTTCATTTTTTTCTTGACGAAAATTAATGAATGATTGCTCCATATGTATAGCATCTGCAACACCGATAATAAGAAGCATTATAGGCACCATGCTATTCACAATAGTGATATTTTGTCCAATTATCTGCATAATTCCCAGTACTATTGGAGAAGAGATTGTTACACCTGCTAGTGCAACGGCTACACTAGATAACCTTCCAAAGAAAAGAAACAAAGCCAGTGATAATCCGATACTCGTAAGCATTGTACTTCGAATCAAACTATTAAAAACAATATTAGCATAGGAATTTTCAACGACTGATACACCAGTAAATCGCGCATGTGTATTACTTGGTAGTG
>MDTB01167276.1_pt1 | contig 18475 bp, 16 predicted proteins | sample 811161 | NCBI WGS metagenome assembly MDTB01 (sample SAMN05326650, study PRJNA326480) | marine metagenome | isolation source: seawater | place: Mediterranean Sea | collected 2009
AACAATATTTAAATCATTATTTTTTTTTGTTTTATATGAGTGGCGAACTACACTATCTCCAGCACAATTTATGATAAAATCGTAAGTGTATTTTAAATTTTTTAAATTTTTATAATTTATATAATTAGTTTTTTTTTTTCTATTACCAAATTTAGTTACTTGATATGATTTTTTTAATTCTTTAAATAAATTTTTTCCAATAAAACCGTTGCTTCCTAATAATAAAATTTTTTTTTTTTTACACATTAAGTAAACGATTAAATTTCTATAATTTTTTCACTAATTAGTAGTTTATTTAAATCATCATTATTTATATTTTTAATTTCTCCATCTGTGTCTATATATTCTTTGAATGTATTTTTTTTAAAACATTTAATTACATCTCGTTTATAAATTTTTTCATTCAATAGCTCATTCCTCACATAAAAAGCATTATTACCATTAGAGTTTACTGCCACGAGGGAATAACCTTTTTTTTCAGATAAGTTAGTTAGTGCTTTTAATGAAGCACCATATAGGCATTTATATATACCTCTATTTGGTCTAACAAAGTTTTTATCATATTTAATTGTCAAACTTTTTTCAGATCCAAATAAAGAATTATATTCTATAATTAGAACATCTGGATTAATTGAGGAAATTGCATCCCATACCCAGTAATCATTTCCATCTATATCTATAGATAAAAGTCCTATATTTTGCTTAAAATCATATTTTTTAATTATATTATTTACATTTTCTTTTGTTATAAATACATCCTCTGCTTCCAATTGATATCTCCAATAATAAGTTTGTTTTTTTATAAAATTTATATTTTCTTTTAAACTATCTATAATTAATCCTTTCCAACAATTATTTTGTAGCAAAAATCTTGTATTTGCTTCCTCAAAATTTTCTACTCCAATTTCAATGAACTCTTTATTTTTAATATCTAAGTTGTTTATTAAAAACTGAATAATGCCATCTTCATTAAATTGTGAGTAAATACTAAAAGCTAGATTATCTAGATTATCTAAATCACAATCTTTTAGATTTTTAATTAAAAGTTTTCCTTGGTTTATTTTTAATTTATCGATATTTGATTTAATATCATTTAAATTCATTAACCTAAAAAAAAAATTTTCAAAAAGTTTTGTTATCTTATTTAATAAATTCATATAATTCTCTAAGTGTCTTAAAATTTGCTATTGAACTTATATCAAGGTTTTTTTTAAAAGTTTGATTCAAATCTAAAATTACTCTTACATTTGCCAAACTATCCCATTTTTTAATATCTTTAAGATGTGTGTTCAAATTAATTTCTTGATTTTTCTCGTTTAAACTTTTTTTTATTGTCTCTATAAATTTTTTTTCACTCATTTATTTTTTTTATTATTTTTTTTCTAGCTTCAGTTATTATACTTTTATCAATAATTGTACTTAAATCACCGATATTAACAATATTTGGATTATTGGTAAGTAATTTTAGAACCCTTCTTAATATTTTGCCACTCTTTGTTTTGGGAAGATTTGATAATTCAACGATAAATTTAGGTTTTAAATAACTTCCAAAATTTCTCACTAAAGAATTTTCTATATTATTTTTAATTTTTAAATTATTTACATTTTTACTTTTAGAGTAAAACACAATAAGACGGTTACCTTCTAGATCATCATTAATCGGTACTACACATGCTTCTTTAATATTTGTTATACTTAAAATTTGCGACTCTAATTCACCAGATCCTACCCTATGCCCTCTAATGTTTATCACATCATCATTTCTTCCAAAAACTTCTAATAATTTATGTTTATTAAATTTTCCTAAATCAAATAGTTTAAAATTGCCATTATCATCCCAATATTTATCAAAAATTTTTTTTCCATTTATAACCCCAATCATAGCACCTGGCCAAGGAGTTGTAATTTTAATTTCACCTGAAGATAATTTTTTATCAATCTGTAATTTAATAAATTTGTTTACTGGTTTTCCAACTGTTCCATGAGAAATACCTACTTTTTTAAAATTAAATTTTGGTGAAGAAATAATCCCACCAGTTTCTGTTTGAAAATATGTATTAACAATTGATAATTTATTATTTTTAAATGTCTTTGAAAACCATAACGCTACATCTTTTGCAAGTGGTTCTCCCATCGAGCCTAGAGATTTTATCGAATTATTATTAAAAAATTTTGTTGTCCCCAAGATACATTTCATTAATCTAATTAAAGTAACTGGTAAATAAAGAATACTCACATTGTTTGATTTTATTATTTCTGCCAAGAAATTTTTATCTAAAATATCAATAGGCTTTTCGACTAAAATACTTGTTGCTCCAAAAGATAAAGGTCCAAAAAGAGCGTAGGTATGGCCATTTATCCATCCAGCATCGGAACCAGTAAATACCACCGAATTGCTATTGATACCAAATTGTTTTTTACAAGTATATTTTGCATAAAGTAAATATCCTCCTCCAGAGTGAATAATTCCTTTTGGATCACCAGTTGAACCTGATGTAAATAATATAAATAATGGATGATTAGAATTTTTAAAAAAAATTTTATCGAAGGTTCTTTTTTTTTTTAATAAAGACGAACTTTTTATATGATGTATTTTTTTATTTAAAGGAGCTTTATCACAAAAATTTATAATTTTTAATTTTCTATTTTTAATATTTTTATTATTTTTTAAAATATCTTTAATAAAATTATTGTTTGATCTTGTAATTAGTATTTTAGCATTTAATAAGTTTATTCTTTTAATAACTGATGAAATAGGCAAATCTTCAAATATTACAGAAAAAGTAATACCCAATTTAGCACATGATAACATTGCTACTGCAGACTCAATTGATGCTGACGCATGTATAGCAACAATATCTTTGCTACTTAATTTATATTTAAATAATTGATAACTAAAATTTTCTATTAATATATCTAGCTTTTCAAATGTATAAGTTTTTTTATTTTTATTTTTATCATAAATAATTAAAGCTTCTTTTTTTTGGAATCTATATAAGTTATTTTTTACACAATTTTGATAAACGTTAACTTTGCCATCCTTAAACCACTTAAAATAATGTTTTTTTTTTTTCTAAAATTTTTTTTGGTTTTTTTTTCCAGGAAATCAAATCTAAATTTTTTTTCCAGTAGTTAAGAAAATTACTATTCATTTTTTTTTATTGTAATCTTCAATCAATGTTGAAGGATTGCCAATAGCCAATGTGTGGTCAGGTATTTTTTTGTGAACCACAAATGTATTGGGTGAAATTAGACAATTTCTTCCAATTTCACATTCAGCAGAAATTGTAGAATTTCTGCAAATATGACTTCCTGATCCAACCACAACTTTACCTTTATATACATACTTCTGCTTAATAATTGGAATATCATAATTGTCAGTTGAGTGAATTGTGTCACCAAGATAGACACTCTCTCCAATTAATACATCGTTTTCTATTATTACTTCTTTGAATGCATTAATATGAGAATATGAACTTATATAACATCCATCACCTATAAATAAAGTGGGCAAATTATCTTCTCGAGGCTCTACTCCAGCATTTAACCAAACATTTTTGCAAATTGTTACGTTAGAACCAATACTTATATTTTTAGGATAATCAAATTTACATTTGAAAGAGACTAAAGAATTTTTTCCAAAATTTTTAAAATTTTTTTTTATAAAAAAAGTATAAATCCTATCTATAATCCTTTCTGTTTTATTCAAAATCTTAAAAACAATCATACGAAAATTAATGTAAAAATTTAATTAGTCTTCTTTTATTTGATTTTATAAAGTTAAAATACTTTTTTTCGATAATTTCTAAACTTTTAATATTATATTTTGAAAGAAAGTGCTTAAATATGTAATTGGTATTAAGTTTTTTTTGTGAAAATTCTAACTCTTCAAATAAATTATAATCTACTAAATTGTACATAACATAATATTCGTAAACTCTATTAACATCCTTAGGTTTTTTTAGTTTTGATAAATTATTAATTAAATTATCATATTGATTGAAGTTTTTAGGATTTATTGAGAAGTTATAGCCGCTATGTGGGTTTTCTCCAGCGTTAATTACTGGAATCCCAAACAAAGGGTATTCATGAGCAATGCTGCCATAAGTAGTCAAAACACATTTTATCCCTTTGTTAATTATTTTATTATGACTTATATTTTTTTGTAATAATTTTAAAGAGGGATATTTGTTTAAAAAATATTTAACATATTTAATATTTTCATCATACTCAGCAGGATGCAATTTTATTAACCAATTGAAATTTTTTATTTCTAAAGATTTTTTTCCTAAATATGAGATCCAATCAAAAAAATCATTGAATATCATTTTTCCATGTACATGTGGAGCATCCGTAAAATCATGTGCTGCAATTAAAATATTTCTGGATTTTTTAATTTGCTTAACTTTAAAGTTTGTATAAACTTTTTCTCTGATTGCTTGGCTTTCTTTGTATAGAAGATCTTCTTTACCAGAAAGTCTCATTTTAATATTTTTTTTTGCAATATTAATTAAATTTTTTCTAGTTTCGTAATTTAAAGTTTTAAAATTTTTTGGATACTCATTAAAATAAGCAAATTTCAGTGGTTTCCTTTTTGTCAATGAGTATGCACTTGAAAATCCAGTGTTGTAAACTTTTATATTTTTTTTACAAGCAATTCTTAATATTACTGCTGTTAGATAAACACTATGACTTACAATAATAGCAACAACTTTATTATTATTAAAATAATTAGTCCAATATAAAAATAATCTAATTGATTTTTTTAGATAATTTTCAAACTCAATAGATTTAATATCTATCGTTGAAAGTTTATTTTCTCTTAAAAAACCATCATAAATTAAATCACCTATTTTAATTGAGTCTATTTTAATATTTAAAACATCTTTTTTTGATCGAATATTTTTCTTAAGAGATTTAAGTATTATTTGAAATTTTTTATCACTAACTTTACTACTAGGTATGACATAAGATTGAAGACCATATGAAGCATACAAATAATAATGACTTAAAGGATTATACCTAATAAAAAAATTTTTTATTTTACTTTTAAAGCTTAAAAAATTTGATTCATAACCAATCAATTTTGCATTATGTATTTTTGCAAGTTCATTTGCAAATATTCCATTACTTATAATTGAGGCTCTAAAATTAAATAATTCTACTAATACAATTTTGTCACTTTTAATCTTATTATATTTTTTTTTATTTATAAATATAAACTTTAATGTTGAAAAAATATTAAACATTAGGCACTTATTGATTAGTTTTTAAAATATTCAATTAATTTTTTAGTTATAAAAAAAATTTTTTATTTATAAAGAACTTCTTTAATTTGATTATAAGAGAACACGTTTTCTTGAAAAATTAAATTATCCATTATAAATTGATCATATAATTTCATACTTTCGTCTATCTGATTACCAAGTAAATCTGGGTCAAAAGAGGTAAAATTATCAAGATTTATAATAGGCATTTTCATTTTATTAACAAAGAATAAAACTTTATCATTATCATGTTTACCAAGGCTGCTGGATATTACATATAATATTTTTTTTTTTAATATTATTGCTTTATTAACCATACTTGAGGCTCCAGTAAAAACTATTACTTCTCCTTTTTCTATAAACTCATCAGATCTACCTTTAATTATTTTATAGTTTTGTTCAATTTTTGTAAAATATTTATCTGAATAATAATTAGTTTTTGGGTGTTGACAAAAAACAATTTTTTTTTGAAATGCTTTTTCAAGAAATTTCATAAAATTAAGTAGATTTTCATAATATTTTTTTTTTTCATTGTAATGTTTATGCTCATCATCTATTTTCTCAATTTTAAATCTATCTGGATGATCATAACCGGAGTCAACAAGTGTAATAAAATTTTCATTTAAATATTTGCCTTTTTTATCTTTTATTTCATCATAATACTTACTATTAATTCTAAAAATTTTAGAATCTTTTAAATTTAAAAAATTAATTTTAGTTTTTATTTTTTTAAAAAAAGTATTTTCCATACTTAAAATTCTTTCTTTACTAGTTTCAAAATAAAATTCTATTTTAGGAAATATTGATAATTCAGATAATATTTTAGAAATATAATATGAAAATTTTATTAGAAAAAATTTTCTTAATTTATAAATTAATGTGAATTTAATAAAATTTTTTTCACTTAAATAATAACCAAAAAAGTTAATAAAAACGATTTTAAAATTTAACCATTTTAAAATCAAAAAAATGAACATAGATTTAAAATCAGAGTATAATGGTCCTATAGCATAAACTTTTTTATATTTTTTAAGAAGACTTTTAAATTTTCTGAGATCATTAAAATTCAAAGGTTTAATATATTCAACACTTTGGTCTTTATTAACATAGTCTTGTTTAATTTTCTTCATACTAAATAGGGTTAAATCTAAAATTGTTAACTTAGAATAATTTGGTGTAAGTTTTTTAAAATAATCTAATGATTTATAAAATTGATTAAGGGTTGATTGTGGTAGAGTATCCCAAAAGACTATTATCAATTTATAATCATTCATAACATTTAATTGAAAACATACTTGGTTTTTATAAATTCTAATAAAATCTTATTATTAATTAAATTCATGAGGTCTTAATTTAAAAATTTATTTACTTCGAAAATATTTCGAATTTTTTTACTATAAAGCTTAAAGTCTTTTCCGTATCCATATTTAGCAAAAATAAATTGAATGTTTGCATTTTTTGAAGCTTTGTAATCTACCAACATATCACCAATGTAATAAGTATTTTTTTTACTAAATTTTAATTTCTTGATGACATAATTTATTTGATCTGGATATGGCTTGCCCCTCAAATTACTCATTGGACTACATATTAAATCAAATTTTAAATTAAATCTTTTAACAATTCTTTTTGTTCTACTTAAGTCTTTTGAGGTTACTATTGCCAATTTATGCTTTTTTAATCTTAGCTGTTTAAGAGTTAACAAAACATTTTTATATAATTTGATTTTATTGAAATAATTTAAAGATTCTTTTTGATATGTTTTGTATATAGCATTCTGATTTTTTTTTACGTTCAGCTTATCTAAAATTTTCTCAAACGGTGTTCCTATATTTGAAAAATATGTTTTAAAACTCTTTTTAATCAAGTGAATTTTTTTTGTTTTATTCCAAGAATAATACATGTTTAATTTTGAATTGATCAATACTCCATCTAGATCAAAAATTAAAAGATACGATTTTCTTTTCACTAATATTTTTTTCTTACTTTATCATGAGGCATAACACTAATTGTCTTAAATAAATCAGTTTTAACATCTACCGCAAAGTCTGATCCCTTAATTATAAATGTTCCTATGTTCATTCCTAGTTCTAAAGCTCTCATTAATTCTATTCCTTCTGTTTTTTCTAATGGGCCCATCTTTGAATTATAATATTTTTCTAATGCTTTGGGTTTAAAAGAAATGATAGATAGATTTTTGTAAAAAGTAATTTTTTTATTACTATAATTATAAGGAACTTTCTCTCTACTAAAGTAAATTATTTTCTTTCCGGAAAAAATATTTTTTACAAGACTAGGGTTATCTGCTCTCCCTTCGATTGGCATACTTCCTAATACAATATCAAATTGTTTATTTTTTTTATGAAAATCTATTGTTTGATCTATCGATTTTGGATTCACTAATGGCTGATCTCCTTGAATATCTATTATTAGTTCTACTTTTTTTAATTTTTTTGCGACTTCATAAATTCTTTCTGTTCCGTTTTTGTGTTTTTTTGATGTTATTACGGCTTTACCTCCAAATTTTTTCACAACATTTACTATTTTTTTGTGATCAGTACATACAATCACATTATCTAATTTTTTTGATAGTTTTGATCTTTTGTATGTGTGAACAATAATTGGTAAACCGTCAATTTTTAATAATGGTTTTTCTTTAAGTCTTTTGGAGTTAAGTCTTGAAGGTATTAATCCAATTATCATAGTTTAATTTAAATAAAGGTTGTAAATCTTATTAACTCTTAGCATAGAAACTAATAAATTCAAAAATTTACTTTCTAATTAATAATTTTTTTTCAGTAAGATCTATAAACTATTATTTAATTGTTAAATAGATAAATCTATATATAGACGATAATAAGAAAAAATAATAAAACTCGGCACTATATTAGCAGTATTTAATTTCTGATTAAAAAATTTTATGATCTATAAAAAAAATAATTAAAATATTAAAGTGAGTTTCTCAAAATATTATTCAGATCTAATTAACAGTTATAATTTTTTTAAAATAATATTTAAATTATTGTTTAAACTAAAGAAGATTAAAAAATATAAAATTAAAAATAATAGAAAAAGAAAAGTTAATATATATATAGGTGACTGGCTAAGCTCAGCTTTATTTCCTTTTACTCTGTATTTAGGTTTATTATTGAATAAAGAATTTAAAGTGACATTTTTATTTGATAAATTTAATTTATACAACTACTCTCGATCAATATTAACAAATTCTCTTTGTTTAATAATTTTAAAGTATGTGGAAAAAAAATTTAATATTGGTCACATAATTCTTGGAGATATTTCTACTAAAAATTCAAATTATAAATTTAAAAGCGAAGTTTTAAAAAATATGTATGTTTTTAATACAATGAGATACCAAAAAGATGCTGAGGTTAAATTAATTAAGAATAAATTTTATCATTACAAAAAAGAATTAGCTCTTAAAGTCTATGATCATTTAGAAAAATTAATTAAAACAGATATAATATCTAAAAATGATATCAATTTTATTGCAGGTGGATATCTTAATTCCAGTTATTTATTAAATCGACTGTATAGAAAGTATAAAATTAATTTTTACTCATATGATTCTGCACCATTTGGTAAAAATTATTCTATTTTTTATTGTAAAAATGGTATTGCTGGAAAGATGGAAGAAAGTAGTGAGGCATATAAAAAGTTAAAAGCAATGAAATATTTTTCAAAATTAAAGCTTAATGAAATAAAAAAAGTTGTTCTTAATGAAATCCAAAAAAAAAAGTTTAACAAATCTAAAATTGAACATTTTCAGGTTTCTAAAAAGATCAAAATTAAACATAAAGATTTTGCTATGATTACAATAAATTCAGGTTGGGACGCTAATTCTTTAGATAGTGATCATATCTTTTCAAATTATTTGTCATTTATAAAAGAAACTGCATCATTTTTTAAAAAAAAATTTCCAAATACTAAATTAATTATTAAAGATCATCCATTTAGAAAAAATGGTATTATAACAAATGATTCTGTTGGAAGAATTTCAAAAAAAATTTCTAATAAGAATGTTATTTTCTTAGATTCTTCAGAAGCAAATTTTTATGAAATTATTAAAGAATGCAAGATACTTATATCTATAGCAAGCACTTCATTAAATGAAGCTATAATAATGAACACACCCGCGATCAGTGCTGGTAAAGATCAATATTACCATTTTAATTTAGGAATAAATGCCAAAAGTAAAAAAGACTTTTTTAATTACATCAGTAATACTTTGCAAAATAAGAAAACAAAAAAAATTAATAAAAACAAGGCATTTATGTTTTACTATTTGAGTCATGTTGAGAGGTATTTGATGAGCGAATTTAATCCTCAGAATGATAACTGGCTTAAATATGATATTAATAGACTGAATAATTCAAATCATTTAAAATTACTAAGAAAAATAATAAATTCAAACAAGACTTTTTTAGAAGAAAAAATAACACAGTTGCAATAAACTCAAAAATTACTTAATTTTTTTTAATTAAGTTACTATTTTCTAATGAGTAAACCAAATCACAAAAATCTAAAATTTTTTCATTGTGGCTTATAATTATTAAAGTTTTTGAAACAGACATTGCTTTAATTATTTTGAAGATTTCTTGCTCATTTTTAGAGTCTAATGAACTTGTTATTTCGTCTAAAATAAGAATGTCAGTTTCCTTATAAAGCGCTCTTGCAATTCCAATCCTTTGTGCTTCGCCTCCTGAAATTGATTTTCCTCCATCTCCAAGTTCAGTTTCTAAACCATCATCTAAAGTACTTAATAAATCCTCTAAACGACACTGTTGTATAATTTTTTTTATTTTATTTAAATTAATATCTTTTTCTTCAATTCCTAAAGCAATATTTTTTTTTAAAGTATCGTTAATAATAAAAACTTTCTGAGGGATATAACTAATTTTTTGAAGCCAATTTAAATTTAATTTATTTATATCTTTATTATCTACTAATACTCTTCCTTTATTTGGTTTATGGAAACCACAAATAATATCAATCAATGTAGATTTCCCTGAACCTGACTTGCCAATTAATCCTATTGAAGAGTTTTTTTGAATTTCAATATTTAAATTTTCAAATAAATATTTTTCTTTATTTTTATATTTAAAATATAGATTTTCTAAAATAATAGAATTTTTATATATTAATTGATCTTCAGAAATCTGGCTAACTTTATCATCAAAATCTTGAAATAGTGAATTTAGTATATCCAAAGATGGAGACGAAAATTTTATACCATTAAGACTGTTCATAATTTTAGAAATTGAAGGAATTAATTTAAATGCAGATATAGCTAACAAACCTGTAGATGATAAAAACTCTCCATTTATAATTTCTTTATTAAAATTATATACAGTAAAAATTGAAATTACTATTACAACAAAAAGTTCCAATCCCAATCTTGGTATTTGATTTAATGTTGTAACAACAGCATTTGCATAACCTAACTTTTCAACACTGTTTTTAAATTTTTTATAAAAATAATTTTCAGCTCTAAAAATCTTCACATCTTTAATCGCTGATAAAGGGTTTATGATATACTTGATCATTAGATTAGTATAAAATTGTCTTTGAAGACCGTAATCATGATAAATGGGTCTTATAAAAATATAATAAATAAAACACAAAATAATCATTAAAAAAAACAAAATTAAAAACTCTTTTGTAACCAAGAACAAAGTTAACAAGACGATTGAAATAAAAATTGTTAATTCATTAAATAAAATGATAATTTGCTGTATTAATCCATTAGTATATATTCCTATTTCATCCTTTATATTTCTTATCAATTTTGAGTTATCCTCATTACTATGAAATTCTATGCTTGAAGTAAGATATTTATTTAATAAATTAGAAGAAAAATTTACCATTAAATTATTAATGTATTTAAATTGGTAAAAATACATTTTCGAAAAATAAACAAATTTGAATACAAAAATTATTAGAAGGAAAAGTGAAAAATGAAATACTAAGTATTTTTCGTCAAAACTTAATTTTTTATAAATTTCTACAAAATAGTTATTTTCAGCAATAAAATTATTATAATCAGTAAAAATTTTTATAGTTAAATATAAAATATAAATAGAAAATGCTTCAAATAAACTTCCAAAAATAATCAACAAAGTTATTAAACGGAATTTTTTTCTTTGCTCTAGATTTAAAAAAGATAATCCATTTAAAATAATTGAAATCAATTTATCCTCAATATTAATTAATTAGATAAAGATTTTGTGAAATGATTTTTTTTAATTCATTTATACTTAAAAAATCTGATTCTCCACTATTTAAAGATTCTCCAAGTTTAAATTTTTTGTAATTTTTACTGTAAATATTAAAAATTTTTTCATTAGAAGATGATATAATTGCATAATATTTTCCTAAATCAAAAGTATTAAAACTATCACTTGAGGTTATCATTTCTTCATGAATTTTTTCACCTGGCCTTACACCTGTAAAGATTATTTTGCAATTTGGACATATTGCTTTTGCAAAATCGGCTATTTTAAAACTTTTAAGTTTTGGAACAAAAATTTCTCCTCCTTTTGCATTCTTAATTGACCAATCTACCATTTTAACTGCATCAACCATTGAGATATTAAATCTTGTCATTAATTTGTGTGTTACAAAAATTTTTTTTTTCTTTGATTGTTGAATGAATTCTGACAAGATAGAACCTCTGCTACCAAGAACATTGCCATACCTAACCATAGAAAAACTTATATTTTTTTTTCCTTTTGTATTATTTGCTGCAGAAAAAAGCTTATCTGAACATAATTTTGTAGCACCATAAAGATTAATTGGAGCAGCTGCCTTATCAGTAGAAAGTGCTATCACTTTTTTTACATTTAAGTCTAGACTTGCTTCTACAATATTTTGAGCTCCAAGAATATTTGTCTTTACAAATTCAAGTGGATTATATTCTGCTGTAGGCACCTGTTTTAAAGCTGCAGCATGCACAACTATGTCTACACCTTCAAAAGCTCTTTTTAATCTACTAAAATCTCGGACATCTCCAATAAAAAATCTCAATTTCTCAAGATCTTTAGGAGAAAACATTTTTGACATCTCATGTTGTTTTAACTCATCTCTACTAAAGACAATTATTTTTTTTACCCGTTTATATTTTTTTAAAATAAATTCGACAAAAGATTTACCAAAACTTCCAGTGCCACCTGTAATTAATATTGTTTTTTTATTAAGCATCTTATCTTATAACAAATTAAAACTTTTTAACAAATTAGTAAAAATATATTTTTAATTGTCTCCCTTCCTCTTAACTTTACTATTTATTTTAACCCAATTATTTTTTTTCTTTAGAAGAGAAACAATTTCTTTACAAGAAAAGAAATAATTTTTTTCTTTATTAAAGTATAAAATTATTTTCTTAATTAAATTATAATCTTCTATCTGATCCAAGGTTAAGCCCAATTCTGGCCAAAATAAGCTTTTTTCTGCAATAATATTTTTTATTCGAAAAATTTTTGGTCTTCTTTTTATTCCTAAAGTAACGTGTTCTTTTTCTATATTGCTCTTAACTAAATTTTTATTTTTTTTCAAAGTTTTAAAAGGAAATACATGAATATCCATGCCGTCTGGATAACTTCTAATGAATGAGTTTCCAACATAGTCAAACTTTTTCAAATTTTTTAAGTAAAATTTAATTGTTTTTCTAATTATTCTGAAATCTATTATGGGGCAATCAGCTGTAATAAATACGATAATATCACAATTAAAATTTAAAGCAGTTTTATAAATTCTATCTAATACATTTTTTTCACTTCCCCTGAAATATTTGTAATTTTTTTTTTTACAATAATTCACTAACCTATCATCCTTATTATTTAATGTTGTTGAGATAACAATTTCATCAATTAAATGAATTTTTTGAACCCTTTGAATCAAATAATCTATCATATAATTTCTATTTATTTTCATCATCACTTTTCCAGGAAGCCTTTTGGAGTTCATTCTAGCCTGGATTATGCAAGAAATTTTCATATTAATATTTAAAATTATTTTTTTGAAAAAGAACAAACAATAATTTTAAAATAGATAAATTTATAAAAATATTATCACCTATACGCGATGAATCTCTTCTTTTATTAATTTTAATATTTATTTTTGATATTGTATAATTTTTTAATTTTGCAAAAATTAATATGTCTGAACCAAATGTTCCATTCCAATTTTTAAAATCATACTTTTTTAATAAATTGATATTATAACCCTTAAGTCCACTCAAAGGGTCTTCAATTTGTATTGTTCTTGAAAAAAAAAATTTAAGTATTTTTTCTGAAATTCGAAAAACATTTTTTCTATTAGTATAGACAAGATCACTAAATTTTAATTGTCTTACAACTTTTTTTACGTCTGATATATAATGCTCCCCATCACCATCTACAGTTACAACATATTTAAATTTTTTTTTTACAGCATACACCAAACCCTTTTTTAAAGATTTTTCATAACCAATGTTTTTGGAATTTTTAATTATTTTTAGGTTAAATTTTTTAAGAATTAATGGTGTAGAATCATTTGAACAATCATCAACTGCTATTAGAGAACCAATTTTTTTTAAATTTATCAATAAAGGTTCAATAGTTTTTTCCTCATTAAAAATTGGGATTACAATTGCTATTTCAGATCTTTCCAAAAAATTATCTCTCCTTTTTCAAAATTTTTGTTTACTTTCTTACCTATAATTTTAGATTTTTCAAAAGGATGTAAAGAATTTTTTAAATAAGGTCTTAAATAAATTAAATCTTTTTCATATATTTTGGTATTTTTTTTAATTTTTTTATTAAAATGTATGCTTCTTCTTTGAACCATAAAAGACTCTTTTTCGTTTTCCTCAATTTTTTTTATGCCTGATCCCAATGAATATTCTAATTCTCTAGATCTTTTGATCATTTCACTCCATGTTTTTGGGTTCATTGAAAATTTATGATCAGGTCCATCAAGTTTATTAGATAACGTAAAATGTTTTTCGATCATTCTAGCTCCTAATGTTATAGCCCCAATAACTGTAGTATGACCATGAGTATGGTCACTTAGTCCTAAAACTGTATAGGGAAAATATTTTTTATAATTTTTTAATACATTTAAATTTATATATTTAAGATTTTTTTTTTCAGCAGTATAATTTGTGTTACACTGCATTAGACATATTTTGTTATTATACTTCTGGATACTTTTCATCGCTCTTTTCACATCTTCTAATGTTGAAGCACCAGTTGCAATGATTATTGGTTTATTTTTTTTGGCCATACTAATTAGAGATTCAATCCAAGTTATCTCACCAGATCCAGCCTTGTAAGCACAAACATATCTATTGACATAATTTATCAAATTTAATGAATATGGTGCTGTAAAAAAATCAATATTTACTTTATCGCATTCTTTTTTTAGTTTTTTTGTCCATTCTAATTTTAGTGAAGCTTCATCATAAACTTGATGAACAGATTTTTTCCATTTTTTTTGATGGGATAATTTACTACCCATTTCATCAAACGTCTTTTTGCTAACAATAGTATCTGCTGTAAAATGTTGAAATTTTGCCGCATCTGCACCACTCTCTTTTGCCTTATTGATTAAGTCAACTGCTTTTTGGAAATTACCATCATGATTTGCTGCAACGTCAGCAATAAAATATGTGGGATGATGTATGCCAATTTTTCTTTTGTTTATGTAAAATTCATTTTTTTTTTTCATAATATTTGATTACTTTTAATAGTTCATTATCTAGATTATCAAATTTGAAATTAAATTTTTTTTCAAATAAAGTAACTATCATTCTCATATCCCTGGGTCTTTTTGCTAATAATTTTAAATCATTTATGGATTTCTTTATAATTAGTGATTTATCAAGATTTAATTTTTCTGCAAATTTTATACCAAATTTAAATTTAGAGTATCCTCTTTTAGATCCAACATTGTAGATCCCGGTGAATTTTTTTTTTATAATTAATAACAAAACTTTTTTCAACGTATTGATTGAAATTGGGCTAAATTTTACATCATCTACTAGATTTATTTTATTTTTATTAATTAAATTATAATAAATAAAATCTGTGAAAGACTTTCTGGTTGGTTTTAAACTTTTTCCAAAAAAATTAGTTCTTAAAATTATAGAGTTAGTGTTTTTTAAATAAATTTCTGACAATAACTTTGTTTTTGTATAAAAATTTAAACATTTTTTTTGTCCTTCTGAATTAGATTTATAATTAGAATAAAATTGATCAGTGGATAGATGTATTAAATAACATTCCTTGTTATGTAGACTAGAATAATATCTAATATTCTTCAGAAAAATTGTGTTTATATTTAAAGCTTTTTTATTAAACTTTTCACATTGATCAATATTTGTAATAGCTGCTAAATTCAAAATTATATTAAATTTATTTTTTAAAAAAAAGTTATTAGACTGTTTTTTTTTTAATAAATTCACTTTATTTTTTTTAAATTTAAATACTTTATACTTCTTGCTTTTAAGAAACTTACAAACATAAGAGCCTAATAAACCATTTGCTCCTGTTACAAGTATTCTTTGCATTAATTTAATCTACCAAAACCTGCTTGAGATACTGGAGAAGTAAGGTAAGTTGAAATAGTGCCTTCTTTATCTATTTTGGATAAATTATAAAAAACATGTTCAAATTCATGGAAATATTTATTCAGAAATTTGTCATGATCTATACAACAATAAACTACGTTTGTTGCTAAAATTTTTTTCTTCATCATTTCTTGAGTAATATATGTTTTATAATAGTTGTGATTTTGCGAATTGAATTTAAACATTGGCATAGAGTCTAGTCCCGAAATTTCAATTTTAAGTTTGTATTTCAAACTTAATTTCTTCCAGAATTTTTTAATTTTTTTTCCAATACTAGTTATCTTTAACCAAGATTTTTTTTTTTCCATTATATCAAGTGTAAATAAACCTGCAGCAGGACCAAGGCTTTCACTCCAAAATGTGCTACTGATAAAACTTTTTAAAGATTGATCCATGATTTCTTTTTTTCCAATTATAGCTGTAATAGGTATTCCATTTCCTAAAGATTTACCAAATACAGCTAAATCTGGATAAACTTTATATTTTTTATGAAGTCCCCCAAAAGTTTCTCTAAATCCAGATGTACATTCATCAAAAATTAAAACAATATTATTTTTAGAAGCTATCTCCCTAACTTTGGCTAAGAAATTTTTATTTGGTTTTTCGTTCCTCTCTACTTCCATAAAAATTGTACCAATATTTTTGTTTTTTTTAATTATCTTAATTAAACTCTGTATATCGTTATATTTAAATGGATGAGAAATCCCCTTTAGTTTTTTTGGAATTCCTATGATACTTAAACCAGGTAAAAGTATTTGATCTAAGTTTTTTTTATTTATAATGTTTGAAGATAAATACCAATCATGCCAACCGTGATAACCACAAATTGCTACTTCATCTTTTTGAGTATATGCTCTAGATATTCTTAAGGCAATTGCATTAGCCTCTGCTCCAGTTCTAGCAAAAAAAGATTTGGATGCCCAATCATGAAGAGATATCAGTTTTTTACTCAATTTTATACTATACTCGGAATTTAATGTACTAACATTGCTGTCATCGATTACTTTTTTAATTTTTGAATTAAAATTTTTATTAGAATATCCAAGAATATTTGTGCCAACACCCATTAAACAAAAATCAAGGTATTTTTTGTTATATTTATCTGTAATTTCACAACCTTTAGCCTTTTTATAGAATGTTGGCCATAAACCGGGTAGAAATTGGCTAGGTTTTTTAGATAGTAACATGCCACCATTTAAAATATATTTTTTAGAATTAAGCCAATCTTTGTTGTTATTTATCTCCTTATTTTTCCAAAATCTAGGATCATTAATTAAATCACCTGGTTCATAAAATTTTTTAAAATCATTTTTATTTAATTTTGATTTATTATTTAAAAATTTTAAGTTATTTTCTAATTGTAAAATATCATCAACTCCAAATATTATTTGGTCTATAATACTAAAAGATTTTATAAATTGAATACACACTTCTTGAGGAGTTGTTTTAATTTCTTTACAAAATTTTTCCCACTTCCTTATTTTTTTTAGCCATAGATTATGAAAGCTATTTAAATTTTTTGAATTATTACATAAAAGACCTTGCAAAAATATAGATCTAGCAATTAATTTAATTTTTTTTTTCTTTAAACTTTCTAAAAAATTATCTTGTACAAATTCTTGATTAAAAACATTTAGAGGGAATTGAATTACATCTGGATTAAATATTTTTAAACAATTTTTAACTTCATCAACATTATATGCTGATAAGCCTATGTTTTTAATTATTTTTTTTTTTTTTAATTTTAGCAAAGAGCCATAAATTATTTTCCATCTTTCTGACTGCAAAGGTAATAGAGGATCATGTAAAAATATTCCATGTAAACGTTTTATATTATTTGATATTAAAATATTATTGACTTTTTTTGTTACATCCTTGGCCAAATATTTAATATTATTTGTTAATGGCGGGAGTTTTGAGTAAATTTTAAATTGATTTATATTTTCAATTTTTTTAACATAATACTCACTGTTATTATATACAGGTGCTGTATCAATATATCTTATACCTTTTCTGTAAAGCTTTTGTACTACCCCTTTAAATTTCTTCCTTTCACTGAGGCCATAATTTTTATCTGATTGCGCAAAACCTATTATAATTTTATTTGTTTTCATGTTTACGATAATCTATATATCAGCATTATTATCTTATCAATGAAATGTGCAATTACAGGTTTTGGAGGAAATCTAGGCTCTGAGTTTATTAAACGTTATCCTTTAATTGAATATATAAAATTTGATGGTGACCTTAGAGATAAAAAGTATTTAGAGAAGTGGATTTTAAATAATGATTTTGATTACTTTTTACATTTTGCAGCACTTGTTCCCGTAAATGAAGTCGAAAAAGAATATAAAAAGGCAAAAGAAATTAATTATCAAGCTTCTTTAAACTTAATTAAATTTTTAAAAAAGAAAAATAAATCTGTTTGGTTTTTTTTTTCTTCCTCATCTCATGTATATAATTTTTCAAATTTTAAAATTAAAGAAACATCTAAAACAATTCCAATTTCTAAATATGGCAATTTAAAATTAATGGCTGAAAATAAAATAAAAATGATGACAAAAAAAACTAAAATAAGAAT
>MDTB01065614.1_pt1 | contig 18473 bp, 16 predicted proteins | sample 811161 | NCBI WGS metagenome assembly MDTB01 (sample SAMN05326650, study PRJNA326480) | marine metagenome | isolation source: seawater | place: Mediterranean Sea | collected 2009
AGCAATTGCTAGAATCGAGGCTTCTTTGATAGAAGCGGACCCAGAAACTGGAGTTCATGAAAATGAATCATTGGAGGATGTAAACAAAGAAAGAATTATCATTTCTGAAATTACAATTGATAGCCAAGAAAATTCAGAAGTAGACATTGATTCAATCAACCAAATTGATTCTGTACCCTTAAATGAAGACATTCCTTTAATCGATTTAACCTTTGAATCTGAACAAGAATAATTGATTTTAACATTATTCTAGCCCGCGTCGCGTTGATAAAGGGGGGGCTACTCGGGAGGAATGGTCCAAATGGCATCTAAGAAGAAATCCGAAGGAAGTGGAATCCAGCAAGCGGCTGGTTTGATTAGATATTTCGATGAAGAATCTGAGGATGCTTGGAAAATTACACCCTTCCAAGTATACGCCGCATGTATCTTGATTGGAACCTTCTTTTACCTTGTAAACCAAGGTGTAGTAAGTGCAATTTGGAACCTGTTTTGATTAAATAATCAAAGTGGTTTAATCATAATGATCTTATTTTCTTTTGTAGCCATTCGTTGAGCTACTTGCATTGCTGTTTTGAGGTCTTTAGTTGCTCCAAGAGTTTTTCCTCCTTCAGAATCGTGAACAATTAATCGATGTGTTAAATTTTTCAAAACACCATCTTCGATTCGCTCAAATACCCAATGCTCATTTTCAATTCTAATCATTGCTGGAACATCGACTAATGGCCCCATCTGGCTACCAGTAACTGTAGTTCTTGCTTTCAATCCTCTCAAATCTTTGATTGGATTCCAAGTTCTCATACGAACTGGGGCTCTTATCTTTCTTTTATTTTCTATTCCATCTCTAAATGCTCTAGTCATTAGGGTCCCATCCCTTGAAGTCATTGACTTCAAACACAGGTCTCCCTATTCACTAATAAGAAGCGCGACGGTTTAGGTGCTTAGAACGATGATTTCAAATCATTTCTACCGATTTCAGTTGTTTGATATGAATTTCAATACTCTTGCTGGAAAATAAAACTAATAGCCAACCGACTACAATGAAACTCATTATTGGCCAATCTGTCGAAAACGAAAAAATAAGGGTTCCTATAATCAATCCAAGCAATGGAAGTAGTGTTGTAAAAAGTGATGGTGATTTTACATCTGTTTCGATATACCATGGTTGTATGATACTAATTGCTAGTAATATCCAACTCGCTGGCAATAAAAATACTGCAAAGGGTGTAATCATGAAAAGAATACTAGGAGCAAAAATCAGTGACATCCTAAGCCACCATAATTCTGGCCTGGATGCCCCGTCAAAGCCAAAAGTGGGTAACATGAGGGAAATCGCCATACAAATAACCATTCCAATCACCAGCCAGGTAGATTGTAAAAGGTATCCATTACCTTGGTCAAAAGGTTCAGAGCTTCTAAGATAATAAGCCGTAATGATGAATAGTAAAATACAATTTAGAATTAGTTGAAAAGTCAATGATTTACTTCTCCCTTGACCATGTTGAAGATTGGCTTCAATCGATTTAGCAGGGACTGAAATAAAGATTAGTCCGATGGAATGTGATAAGAAAAATAGAACCATGGCAAATGAACCATCCTGAGAAATATTGATCCACCAAGAGTTAGTTGATTGAATAGAATTGGATATTAAGTATATCATCAATGGTAAAATAAAATACATTTTTAATTTGGTTCTTTTCGATAATATACTCAACCCTCTATCGGTTAGTGGAATTGTAGTTACTGCGAATAGTTCGCTACTAACTAAAATCATTAATCCAGTCATTATTACAAAAAGCCAAGAATACTCTCCACTTGACGAATTTGTCGTTTGTAATGGTAATGAATCTGGTGAATAGTAAGATGATTCGGGGAATAAAATCCAGTATGAAACTAAGGCACAAAAAGAAATATATGACATTATTCTAAATTGAACTAGTCTTTTTATTTCAATACTTGAACTTTTGATACTAGGCAATTTATGGCTGAGTAAGGCAAAAGAAATCAGGCCCAAAAGTATCAATTCAGAAGAGCCATCTCCGGTGACCAATAAACTCAAATCGGAAAATTCAAAGTTACCAGGGCCAAGTTTTTGAGCGACTTCTAAATAAGTTGTATCTCTCTGTACAATGGTTTTTATCCGATTTAATATCATCACACCAACCACAACTAAAGGACCAAATCTGTATGTATTTACAATTGCTTTACTCACTGGTTGAGAGAATTTTTGGCTATAAGATTCTATTTTTGAAGGTAAAAGCCATCCGACTAGAAGTAAAAGCAAAATTGGGAAAAGCAATGGCGCAGTATCCCCCAGCATATTCGATTCTAGCGGGCGAAAGCCCTTGAGCATGGCGGAAGCAAGATAGAGAAGATAGCAGACCGACAGTCATGGCCAATGCTGGTTGGGAGGAAGAAGACCTCGATGAAATATCGAGAGGTTCATGCTTGACCAAATTGGCTTTGGAACTAGGATTGGAACTTGAATCATGGGTAAATACGACAACGTCGCCTCTTCCTGAAACACTTAGAGTCACAACCTCTCGTAAAGATAGAGATTGGACCATTTCAGAATTAGAAAAGATGGGCGCGAAGCCGATTGCTTGGATGCCGAACAATAGTGCTTGGCAAATGCCTTTTACCAGAGGTAAAGTTCCAGAAGGCTACAGTAAGAGAATTTTGACAATATTACATGACTCAGGAAGAATTACTCGCCAAGAGGCTGCAAGTATGCTACCTGTAGAATTGCTCAATCCAAAAGACGGTGAAATGATTCTAGACCTTTGTGCGGCACCGGGCTCAAAAACCACTCAACTTGCAGAAAAAATATTTCCTGAAGGTTTCGTTATCGCCAATGAGCCAGTTTCCGGTAGAGCCAATATGCTAATTTCAAATCGAGCAAGGCTTGCATTACCAAATATTTTGATAAATCAACAAGATGGTAGGCATATTGGTCGAATTCCCCCGCCAGGATTTGACGCTGTTATTACCGATGTGCCATGTACAGGGACTGCTACAACTCGTAAGAATCGTAAAATTTGGAAGAAATGGACCCCTAAGTCTAGTAGAGGATTATTCGAACTACAAGTATCGATTGTGGAAAGAGGCGCTAAATTATTGAGGCCGGATGGGAAATTAGTTTATTCAACCTGTAGCATTGATCCATGTGAAAATGAAGCTGTTGTAGCTGAAATTCTGAGACAGTGCCCATGGCTTGAATTGATAGAAATAGATGAAAATCTAGTCGCAGGACTGATAATGAAACCGGGACTTAGGCAGTGGAATATTCTCGATGAAAGTGGAGATAGGGTGGATTTAAGTGATGAACTACCAAGACTTCCCAATTTGAAAATCAAACATTTATGCTATGATGATAGAGTTAAATTTGATGCTGAATTCAATTCCAAATTAGAGAATAATATTTCTCAAGACCTCATCAAGTGTCGTAGGTTGTACCATACTGACAATGATACAGGAGGTTTCTTTGTTGCAATATTTAGACATAAGCCCGAATCTACTCCTGAAGGTATTGCTAAGGCTTACATTCCAAAGCGAAAACCGATTCCTGGTTCAACATGGGAGCCAAAACTTATGGAAAAACCAAGACCAAATCGACATTCGGTTTTCTTGGCTGATGAAGAAACTGTAAAACAAATCTCACAATCATATCAAATCGATGCCGAAAAATGGTCTTGGTGGAGCCGTGGGAAGCGATTAAACATTGCACCGAAATCTGTTGTCGATAGATTATACAATCGTGTGTGTCCAAATAAAAGGGGTGATTTGTGGCCTGAAGGAACATTTCATCCACTGAAATTGATTCATGTAGGTATGCCTACTTTTGTTAACAATAAAGGGACTTGGAGGACAAGACAGGAAGCGATTCCTGCACTGGAATATGACTTGGGTGAGACTTGTATCGAAGTGGAAAAAGATATCGCGATAAAAATGTTAGAAGGCTGGGTTCCAACCGTTGAAGAGTTCCAAGAAACACTAGAGTTAGAGGATTTGAATGAAGGCCCTCTACTGTTGACTTGTGAACTTAAAGGTTCAAGTTCTCTTATTTCTGCATGGGCTGGAGTAAGAGTTAGTTTGATGATAAATACACTTGAAAGAGACATACTTAGAGCAAAACTTGGTATTGAGTTTGAAACTAAAAAGGGTGAATGAAATGAAAAAAATAGTCATCTTGCTAGTTATTGCAATATTGGTTATTCCCTCGATAAGTGCTGAGGATGAAAATTATATTGCCCATGCAAGAATAGATATTCCAAGTGCTGAATCAGCATCAACAATTTTACATGAATGTTTTATTGAAATGGATACAAGTGACAAAAATTGTACGCAAGACGAGGACGCAATAACTCTCTCATGGTGGCCTTGGAGTGACCAAACAAATTCTAATTGGCCTGATGATGATGCCAAATCTCGTGCTAATATTTACGACCTAGAATTAAATGAATCCTTTGAATCTATCTCTTACTCCAATCAACACTTGATGGAAAGTGATGCTAGCAATAATTCCTCTAAAATCATCGATTCAATGCCAATCATTGACCTGACTGGAGAATTGATTATTGCCGAAGGGGATACTGAAACCTGGTATATCCGGATGCCGATAAAAATGACGCCTTTGGTTAATTTAACCGATGACACCTTACTGTATATTTTCTTAAGTCAAAAAAATGCTATTGACCATCATGGTAGAGATGTTAGTAACTTGATTTACGATATGGAACCTGAAGTTGGATTTGGAATTAAGGCAGAAAATACCACTGAAGTTGAGTGGATAATTAATTCTGAAAATCTTGAGGCTGCAGGAGTTGATCTAAAACAAGACCCATATGGATGGCAGATGACAATGGCCTTCTTTGGCGGGATTGAAAGTGATAATGGCACCGAACAATTACTCTCATTACACCACTTTGACTTACCGATAAAATCACAAAATGTTGATTCTTCATCATTCTATATTCCTGCTTTAATTGGAGTGTTATTAATCATTATTTGCTATGCACTTGTCTCACAATCATTTAGGAATGAAAAAGGCATGCCTAGAATTTCTTCAGCATGGAAAAATGATACAACTCTAATTATTGAAGTTCAATCTTTTTCTCAACGTATGGAGATTAAATCTATCAAAGTAGATGCTCCTTGGAAGATGAAAAATAATCCCAAAAGTAGATTCATTGAGCCAGAACAAAATGTCAATATTGAAGTTCGATTCAAACAAAAAGAGCCTGTTGGATGCCAGATTGGAATTCAATTAGAAGTTGAAGAACTCGGGGCTTGGACGCAATATCTCATGATGGACAGTACTAGCGTTAAAGAATAATAGTCGAAGTGTTGAAGAATTAGAAGATTTACCGAATAGTGGTGCTGATATGGAACTTGATGATACCGACCGTGCAATTCTTCAAGCCCTCCTAAAAGATTCAAGAGCGAGTCAAAGAGAATTATCTAGAATTGTTGGAGTTGCTCAAGGCACCATTACCAACCGCCTCAAGCGATTGGAAAGTAGTGGAGTAATCAATGGATATAGCGTAGTGCTTAACCCTGAAAGTGTTGGTTGGACTATGACAATAATGGCTGGATTATGTATATCCAAGGGAAAAATGATCGATGTTCAACAGAAAATAGCTGCCGACTCTAGAGTCTTCTCGGTCTATGATGTCACTGGAGATTGGGATTCAATGGTACTAGCAAGAGTGAGGGACAGAGCCGACCTAGATGACTTGACAAAGACTGTTTTTACCTTAGAAGGAGTAACCCGTTCTTTTACCCACGTAGTTCTAAATACTGTCAAAGAGGATGGCTTTGCTAAGCCCGCCCCAGATAAGAACATCAAAGAATAAGGCATTTGAAGGATGGGTTCTACCGTCAAACATGTCTTCCAGACTTAATATGACATTTTTCGCTGCCTTGGCGATTCAAATGTTGATGATTGGTGCCACTGCAGCGCCTCTTGTTGACGGCCTTAATCCAATGGGCGATTATGAAAAGATGGATAAATCTCTACGTGATTCTTTGAGTAGTTCATCTGAAGAAGACATAGTTCCCGTTATTTTCCAACTTAATTCTGAAGTAACTGCGGAGGATTTAGAATCACTAGAAAATCTTGGAGCAACTGTTCTTGGTGAAGCGCCCTTAGTAGATGGTGGGCTGATTGAAGCATCGATTAGAGATATTAGAATAATCTCGACTTGGGACCGTATCGAGTATCTAGAATTAGACAGAGTTCTGGATTTCTTTTACCTACCATCTGAGTGGGGTGGAGAGCCATCTCCTGATGTTGGGGTTTTGATGCATGAGACCACTCACGTGGTCAAGGCTACCGATACTTGGGATCGAGTGATTATTTCTCCTTCAGGAGATATCGAATATGAAACTGACCAAAAATTCAGCGAATGGGATGGAGATGGAACTGCAATCGTAGATTTAGATACTGGAGTCGATGCAGGACATCCTGATTTTGATTACCTTGAACCTTGGACTGGTGACAAAGTAATCTATTCTGCCAAGTGGGATGGAATTTGGACTGAAACTCGTAATTCAGATACATCTTCTGGGCACGGAACTCACGTTGGCGGAACTATCGCTGGAAATGGTGATGCTTCTGCTGGTAGAAGAGCAGGTGTGGCTAAAGGAGGACAAATGGTAGCACTGGGAACTGGTGATGGCGCTTCTATCTTCGCTGCTGAGCAAGGACTTGAATGGACATATTCACACTCAGTACCTAATCAAAATCAACATCACATAAGAGTAGTCTCGAATTCTTGGGGGACCGATGGCGATTATGACCCGAATGGAGTAATTGCACAGATGACTGATATGCTGACCTATGACAATGGAGTTGCAGTGATTTTCGCCGCTTCTAATTCTGGTGGAAATGGAGGCGAATGTTCTGGAGGACTCAAGACCAATGTATACGCAAATACCCCTTCCGCAATTTCTGTAGCAGCATTGACTCATGATGGTACGGCTGTAACTTCTTTTTCTTCACGCGGATGTATGAATCAACAGCACACATGGCCTGATGTTGGGGCGCCAGGAAGAGACATTTGGGCTACTGCACCTAGAGGAACAGCAATAGATGCAAGTACTAAACTTCAAGGCGACCTATACTACATGTCAATCTCAGGAACATCAATGGCAACCCCACACGTTGGTGGAATGGCTGGTATTATTCTGGACATAGCCCCTTCTCTAGGAGTTGCAGATTACCACAGAGATGACCATGATTTTGGTGATAGCCTAGTTGGGGGAGAAGGAACTGCTGCATACGGTCAATATGAGAACTGGAACGAAGAAAACTTTAGCAGAGTTCACGAATTAGAATTGATATTAGAATTGACCGCTGATTATGAAGGAATGGCTAATTCTTGTGAAGATGGTAATGATGATGATGCCTGTTCTGACATACCTGAACAATGTTATCTCAGCGATACTGGACAATGTCATGATTGGCGTATAGGCCATGGTTTGACTAATGTCGATGCGGCAGTAGCACTTGCTAGAACTCTGGAATTGATGAGAGACCAAGATGGAAATGGAATTGTAGACCATCCCGAATATACCGTATGGGATGCTTGGGAAATCTATGAGGCCATGCTTGATGAGAAAACTATCGAACTAAATACTGACAGGGTGAAGCATTCTTGGAAAGGTGACTGGAATCATTTCAATAACGGAGATTCTGGTTCCTTGTATTACACCGATGATTCACACTATGTTTGGATACCTAATGGTACCGAGAGATTGGAAGCAATGTTTACTGCTACTGAGTTCGAACTAGATTCATTACAAGTAGGTTCGATTCAATTAGAAATTGATCTAGGAGATGATGGAAGTAATGACCAAGGTCAAGGTAATAGAATTGCTGATACTTGGTACTATGACTTAGATGTTGAACCTTCTCAATGGGGTCAATGGGCAAGTTTTGATGTTTCAGGTCAAGCAATGACATTCTTAGGATTTGTTGATGACCAAGAATTCTTTGAATCTAGAATTCCATATACAGTAGATGTTGTTTTGACTCTAAGTCTCGATTCTGTAACCGACATTGCATTTGAACAAAGGCCGGATTTCTATTCAGACTTAGACCCTGCAACTCCATCTGACGATTATGATAGTTCTATGGATGGATTGCTTGTTTTCACTCGAAGCGTATACAATCAAGAGGCTGTTGTCAACCTAATTACTCCAAAGGATACAGGAGATAGTTCTAGTTCCGATGGGTTCTTCTCCTCCCTAGGAGCGATTTTTGCTGAACACGGTTTATTGATGGCTCTATTGAGTCTATTCATCTTACTACCAGCGATTGGTGTTGGATATGTCATCCGTTCATGGGAATATCCTGATGAAGTAATAGAAGCAGAACTAATCGATGAAGACTGATTATTCCTCTTCTTGCATAATCAGTGCTTGAAGAAATTTGCCTTCGCCGTAAGAGACTCCACCTTGAGGGCTCCAACCGGCGCAAATCATTTCTGAAACACGCGCAATTAGTCCCGATTTCTTATCGAAAATTTTCATATTAATGATTCCAAGTTCTTTGGGCTCCAAAGTCTCATCTGAAAGTATAATGTATTTCATATTAGTATGAAAAGTCTACACTGTATAAAGAAAATTATTCATCTAATTGATTGATTCTCTGTTCGGCCAATTCAATATAATCTTGACTAATGTCATAACCAATGTAACTTCTTCCAGTAGTTTTAGCAGCACATGCGGTTGAACCTGAACCAATAAATGGGTCTAGAACAACATCTCCCTTGAATGTATAAAATTCAATACATCTACGAGGCAACTCATTTGGGAACGGTGCAGGATGCCCTATTCGTTTTGCTGATGCTGTTGGAAATCGCCAAATTGATTTGGTCAAATCGATGAACTCTTGTTTCTCAATTGTATCATCTCTTCCTTCAGCCCTCTCCTGTTTTGTTCTATCGAGTTTGAATGAACCTTTTGAATAGATCAATATGTATTCATGTACATCTCTAAGACATGGGTTAGAAGCTGATTTGAAAGACCCCCAAGCAGTACTTGAACCGGCTGATGCTGATTTATCCCAAATCACTTCGCCTCGCATGAGAAAACCTAGTTCAAGCATTATCATATTGACATAACTTGTCAGCGGAATGTAGGGCTTTCTTCCAACATTTGCGATATTTATTATCGCCCTACCCCCTGGTGCTAGAACACGGTATGTTTCACTGAAAACCCCTCGTAACATGTTGAGGTATTCTTGGAGGCTGAGGTCTTCATCATATTCCTTAGTCACATTATATGGTGGTGAAGTAACCATCAATTGAACACTATTTGGTGGTATCATACTCATGTCTCTTGAATCACCACAAATCAGACTATCTCTCAAGAATTCTGGAAATTCTTGTGGGTCTCCTACATCGCTTTGCTTAGGAATTCCTTGATACATTTTTGTATCATAATACTTGGAAGAATCATGACCTTCACGTTTGGAAACTCCAAAACTCGAAGTTTGACTAGAGGACGTCTTTTTTGTCCCCTTCTTTCTTGTCATAGAAACATCTGCGTCGCGCGGCTTCATAATCCAATCGGATAACAAACACTCTAGGACGCGCGTTTTAGTACCTTAGTCAAAAATCCAAATCAAGAGATTATACTATCAATCCAGTTTTGATAATCTTGGTTCGCCGATGCATCAATCTTTAGAATTGCAGGAACATCATAAGGGTGATGAGTAGAAATATATTGTTCAAGTTGTTCGAAATTAGTTTGGTTGGTTTTGAATAGAGCCAACACTTCTTGTTCCTGTTGATTTTGGTTTTTCCAAATGAATGAGGAGTTGACTTCCATGTGAAGTATACATGCTGCTAATCTTTGTTCAAGCACTTTTTCTATCATCGATTTAGCAGAATCATCATCGGGAAATGTTACCACCACAAGTACTAGCGCCATAGACTCCGTAGAGGATTTAGATTATTGAATCGTCGATGGATTAAATCTCAGTTATATCATGCCGTTCTGTACTTACTTTGAATTTCTTTACAGCCTTATCATAAACCTTTGAATCGATAATATTTTTTCGAACGAGCCTAGATATCGCTGCTAAGGTAATTGATTCCCCATCGATTTCGAAGAATCTCCTTAGTGCTTCTCTGGTATCAGAGCGCCCAAAACCATCGGTACCTAGCACTGTATAATCATCGGGCATCCATTGTCTAACCATATCTGGTACTGCTGCCATATTATCTGATACCGCTATAATTGGGTCTTTGGAGGAGCCTAGCTTTTCTTGAACCCATGATTGTTTCTCTGGTTCGCTAGGATTGAGGCGGTTCCATCTTTCACATTCAAGTCCATCACGACGTAATTCACCATATGAGGTTGCAGACCATATTTCACTTCGTATACCAAATTCTTCCAATTTCTCTACCGCATCTAATACTTGTAGCATTATGGGGCCTGAGCCGAGTAAGCGTACTATTGGTCCATCTCCTTTAGGAGCGCCACGTAATTTGTATAGTCCTCTAATTATTCCTTCATCGACATTTTTCGGCTTAGCAGGCATTGGGTAGTTTTCATTGTAAACAGCGATATAATACATCACATCTACATCTTGTTCGAACATTTCCTTGATGCCATGTTGAATAATTGTCCCAAGTTCATATGCAAATGCTGGGTCCCAAGCTCTCACTGATGGGTTGGTATGAGCCATTAGAAGTGAATGTCCATCTTGATGTTGAAGTCCTTCTCCATTCAATGTGGTTCGACCAGAAGTCGCTCCCATCAAGAATCCTCTTGCACGTTGGTCTGCTGCAGACCAAATCAAATCTGCAACTCTTTGAAAACCAAACATAGAATAGAAGATGTAGAATGGAATTGTAGGTAGTCCATGTGTTGAATAGGAAGTTGCAGATGCAATGAAAGTCGATGTTGCTCCTGCTTCATTTATTCCTTCTTCGAATAATTGACCTGCTTCTGATTCTTTGTATTTCATAATGACTTTGTGGTCAACAGGAGTGTAAAGTTGACCCTCAGGATGATAGATTCCAAACTCTGAAAATAATGGGTCCATACCGAATGTTCTGGCTTCGTCTGGAATAATTGGGACTACATTAGGTCCCAATTCTTTAGATTTCATCAAGCCTCTAAGTAATCTAACAAAAGCCATGGTAGTAGATACTTGCATCTTTCCTTTAGTTCCTTGATCAAATTCAGAATAAACCTCATCACCCGGCATTACAAGATTAGATTTTGGTGAACGGCGCTCTGGAACCGGGCCATGTAATGCTTTGCGCCTAGACATAGCATACTTGACTAACTCAGGAACATCTTCAGGATTAATGAATGGGTAATTTTCTAAATCTTCATCACTGAAAGATAGATTCATATCGTCACGCATAAATTTCATACTTTCGATATCTGCTTTTTTCTTCTGGTGCGTAGTATTTTTACCAGCGAATGCTGGGCCAAGGCCATAACCTTTGATGGTTCTAATTATGACCGCGGTAGGTTGTCCTTTGTGGGCGGTTGCTTGTGCATATGCTGCGTGTAGTTTGACAAAATCATGACCGCCGACATCTTCACATAGATTCTCTAAATCTTCATCCGAATATTGTGAAACTAACTCTGAAAGTTCAGGGGTATTGAATAATTCTTTACGGATAATTGAGCCATCTGATGTCATAATTCTTTGCTCGTCTCCATCGACAAGTGAATTAAGTCTAGAAGCAAGTAATCCTTTGCTATCGCGTGAGAATAAGTCATCCCAACTGCTCCCCCATAGAACTTTGATGACATTCCATCCAGCTCCTCTAAATCTACCTTCTAATTCTTGAACTATCTTTGAATTCCCTCTTACGGGCCCGTCGAGCCTCTGTAAATTACAATTCATTGTCATGATTATATTATCTAATCCTTCACGCGCTGCTAGAGATAACTGCGAAAGGGATTCTGGTTCATCTGATTCTCCATCACCCATCGTGTACCATACTCTTGAGCCAGTAGTATTGCATAGCCCTCTGGATTCAAGATAACGATTGAATCTTGCTTGATGGATTGCTGTCATACCGCCAAGCCCCATACTAACACTTGGGAACTCCCAAAAGTTTGGCATCAATCTAGGGTGAGGGTATGATGAGAGTCCTTTGCCTCCAGTTTCTTGACGGAACATTTCGATTTCATCTTTTGAAAGCCTTCCCTCGAGCCAGGCTCTTGCATAAACACCTGGTGAGGCGTGTCCTTGCCAGTATACATGGTCACCAGAACCATCACCGTCTTTGCCTCTAAAGAAGTGGTTGAATCCTGATTCCCAGGCATGTGACGTGGATGCATATGTGGAGATGTGGCCACCGATCCCTTCGAAATATTTGTTCGCTCTAGTTACAATCATCATTGCATTCCAACGGATTACTTCATGCAATTTCTTTTCCAGTTCTAGATTCCCAGGATATGTACCTTGTCTACTGGGTGATATTGTGTTGAGGTATGGTGAATTAATAGCATCAATATCAACTCCTGCAGACTTTGCAGCAGACATTGTGGCAAGTAGTAAGCGTCTTGCTTCTTCATTACCATGTTGGCCTTGTACAGCCAGAATAGAATCTACCCATTCTTGAGTAGAAATAGGGTCAGGGTCAGGTAAAACGCTGTCAGACTCAAAGCCCACAATTAGTCCCTCATGTTACTCCTAAGGTGCTCGGCTTTCAAACCCTTCTAAAAATAACGAACTTTGAAAAAATAAGATTTTGATAAATTATCTTTGTTTTTGAATCAAAAAAGCCATCCTGTGGGCTAATCTATTTGATTTGGCGATTAACCATGTCGGCAAAACACATAAAGACCGATTTCACTGGGGGGCTCTTATGTCTGTCGAGGCTATGGTACAAAATATGATTGATGAATTGACTTCCACACTTGTAGATGCTGCAAAGCATGACAAGGGTAACTCCGCTGCTGGTACACGCGTACGCAAGGCTATGCAAGACAGCAAGGCTTCTGCTCAAGCAGTGCGTGTTCAAGTTCAAAACGACAAGAATAATTGAATCTGAATTAGATTCTGATTTTCTCAAGACTTGAGCGAAAGCAAGGTTTAGAGAAACTCGCCTATTACCAGTTGATTGTGAACAATGCTCAAAGGTAAGAGTGGTGACAACTTGTTATGCAAGAGAGGCGAATTTGGTTTTCAATTCTCGCAATAGGAATATTGTTTCAAATTCTTGCAGCAGTATTCATGCCATTGGGACTTGATGCTCACGTCCATTCAACCTATGTTAGTGATAAGATCGCTGATGGAGACTCCACTTTAGATTGGGGGCACCTAAGAATAGATGGTTCCAATCAATCGGTTGCAGAAGAAATACCTGCTGATGATAAATGGTTTGTTTGGCATGGAATTATCGATGTATGGTTCACGATATTTGGCATCTCTTTGCTGAGTCTTCATATTCTTGGTTTGATAATCTCATTCTCTGCTTTGAGTGTAGTTTATTTTTGTACCAAATCGCTTTGGGGCGGTCAAAATGCTCTTGCTTTAACCGCAATATTGTCAATTTATTCGCCTCTGGTTAGGTCTACTGGGAGGCTATATCAAGAAAGCATTGTGATATTATGTGCAACTATAGTTTTGTATTCTATTGTCAAAATTTTACGTAAAGAAAATAATAAATTTTGGCAAATAATATGTTTGATTTTCCTTGCCTCAATACTTTCAATCAAAGGTTTACCAGTAAAATATGCACTATACTTGTACCTACCAATTCTATCTTTGGAATTATATCGACCTCGATATAAGCCGGTGAATAATATTACTTTACTAGCAATAACTGTCGTCATCTCTGTTATTCTTGTTTGGACGAGGCTGGGTGAAATTCATTCAGATTTGATTATAATACTACCAATTACAATATTTATTGCAGGGATAGTCTATCTCTATATTGCAGTTTTATTGTTTACCTCTAATTCCAAACAAAATAGTTACGAATCTGATTACCTTTCGCTTCTATCACAGTTTGTTTTCGCAGGCTTATGTGGTTATATCGCGATGTTATTCTTGGTAGAAATGGATACATTAAATGCATCAAGGGAAATTGTTCAAGACCGTTTTAGCTACATATATCGATATGTCACTGTACTTGCTGTACCTCTTTGGTGGGCGCAGATGGCTAAACAAAAAGAGCCTGCAATTAAATTAAAGGAGAATAAAAATAAGAGCCTTATGTCAATAGTCATAGCTTTGATGATTATCATTAATTCTTATATCTTAACATTTGAGCGCGGAATTGAACAACTTGGTGAAGAATTATATGATGAAATGGAAGACGGGGAGAATATATTGTATATTGCAGACCCTCCTTTAGCAATGCATCGACTGTATACTCTTCAGATAACTACTGACCCGGGACATGATAGAAATATCACTGCATATTGGGCCGATGAAAGTATGAATTGGAGTTCGATATTGATAGAAAACCAAATTTCATGGGTAATTTTAACCGATGACACAACAAATTATCTAGATGAAAGATGGATTATTTTTGAAACTGAAACTTCTAATGATGTATATCATTTAGCCGAGTAATGGATTAATTCAACACATGCGACTTTGTGCCACGTACATGAGCGGAATACTTGACGGTGTGAAAATAGTAGATCTTTCAAGGGTTTTAGCAGGACCTTATGCCACCCAAATGCTATCCGATTTAGGAGCAGAAGTGATCAAAGTAGAGGCTCCATGGGGCGATGATACTAGAAAATGGGGCCCACCATTTACCGCCGGATTTGACGGAAAACAGGTAGCAGCCTACTTTTTATCTTGTAATAGAGGTAAAGAAATAATCAATTTGAATCTAAAAAATCAAGCAGATGAAGTGATAGAAATGATTCAAGATGCTGATGTTCTTGTCGAAAATTTCAGACCAGGAACTCTAGAAAGGCTTCTAGGAAAACTACCTGATGACCTTATTGTCTGCTCAATATCAGCCTATGGTTCAACAGGTCCAAGAAAAGATGAACCTGGTTATGATATTGCCCTTCAGGCTCGCTCGGGAATTATGAGTATTACTGGAGATGCTGAGGGTCAACCCGCCAAAGTCGGAGTGGCTTGGATTGACGTAATAACTGGACTAAATGCCTCAAATGCGATATTGGCTGCTCTATTTCATAAAATGAAAACTGGAGAAGCAAAAAAAATCGATATTTCCCTTTGGGATTGTGCTATTGCAGCGCTAGTCAATCAGGCACATAATGTGCTAGCGAGTGGAAAAGACCCTACTAGAATGGGTTCTGCACATCCAAACCTAGTACCTTACAGAGCTTTTGAAGTCGAGGATGGATGGTTTGTAATTGGAGTTGGTTCTGACCTACAATGGGAGAAATTAGTTGGAATTCTTGGCCTTGAAACAAGGCCTGAGTGGAATGAAAACTCTGGTCGAATAGCAGCGAGAGATGATGTTGAAACCTGTATCGCAGAGATAATCAAAAATAAAACTCGGAAAGATTTAGAAGATTTACTACAAGGAATCCCTTGCTCTCCGGTAAATACAATCAGTGAAGCATTAAACGACCCACAATCAATTGATAGAGGGCTTGTTTCTAATTATAAAGGCGTTCAAGTATTAGCAAGCCCTTTGAGATTCTACTAAAGTTAGAATGAAAATAATGAGGTTTGTCCACCTTCACGAATAAGTCCGGCTTCTCTTAATTTATCCAATGCATTATCCATTCTACGCTGACTGAATTGTCTATCGATTTGAAGGAACTGTTTCAAACCTTCAAGGTCAATAGTCCCGAGTTCTAAACTATCGGAGTCCACTTCATTGGATGGATGATTATGGAAAATATCTCTTATTTCATCCAGCCTTTCTGGAACTTCTTTGTCTTTAACAGCACATATCTCTTCAATTGTCCCATGTAGTTTGATCAATTTCAAACCTGTTTTTGGCCCAATACCTCTAATTCCTGGATGGAAATCTGTTCCAATCATTATTGCTAAATCAATCAATTGAGACTTGGTTAATTCATGCTCTTGCAATAGTTCTTCCAAATTTATTTTTTGAGCATGAACTAGTCTACCATGTTGTTTTGTGCCATCGGTCATCATGTTCCTGATTAAAATTGGTGTTCCGTAAAGTAAAGCGTCCCAATCTTGTGTTGCAACTGCATCTAATTGACCCATCGCTGCCATCACCGCTGCTTGGCCTTCTCCTTCCGCTTTAGCGTCAACCCACGGTACGCCGAGTAAATCGAGTAATTGCTTGGTTTCTTGTACCATCTCTGGAGAGTAATGCATTATTCTTTGAGCCATCTTTTGGGCTAGTGCAAAGTCTCCAGCAGCCAAGGCTTCCTCATGGATTTTCTGTGCTTCGTCCCTTCTTGCTCTACGAATTGCTAGTTCATCTGCTTTCAAATCTGGAGATTTGCCATCAAAAATAAACACAGGCTTGATGCCTTTAGACAACAGCATAGTGGTTCGATTTAGAAATCCCATCAAATGGGATACTACCTTTCCATTCTCAGCCTTTAGTGGACCGCCATCACCTTGAGGTGATCTGTCTCTAATTGTTGTCAGAAATTGGAAAGCGGTGAGGAACGCGTCGACTCCTACTCTTTTCCCTGAAAGAGACTCTAGTTCGATATTCTGTGGCGATGCTAGGTCGCGCAGATTACAGCCCATGACTATCACTAAAGGTGACAGTATGTGTATATTCGCATTGGTAGAAATGCCGAATTTGTCAAGAAGGGGGAAGTTGAGGCAGTAGTATGGCGGGTAATATTGCGTGTTTGCGTGGTTGGCATCCTGCCCTTGCTAGAGCAGAATTATCAGCACTATTTCCTGACAATGAAATCAAACCCTTAGATTCTCAAAGATTGGTCGAAGTTGCTGGTGAATTAGATCTGCAAGATGCGGCCAATATTATCCAGTATAGTAGTGGAATACAAGCAATCTTACATGATTCAGTAATTATTGATTGGAGTGGTGAAGATTGCTTAGATGAACTGATTTCTAAAGTTTCACAAAAAATTGAAAATTCTGGTAAAAAGGGTTCTTTTGGAGTATTTCATTGGCGTCAAGAGGGTAAAATCAATGGATTAAGTGGTAGCAAAATCGCAGGCTTAATCGGTGGTATCGCTGGAAGAAATGGGTTTACTATTGACTTGGACAATCCCGATAATAAACTGGGCCTAGTATTAGATGGTTCATGTGGTAAAGTTGTTTGTGGCTGGCTAATCGATTATATTTCTCAAGAGGAAAACTCAAACACTAGAAGGGCTACTGAAAGACCTTTTTTCAAACCGATAAGCTTAGACCCAAAACTTGCTAGATTAGCAGTCAATCTGGCTGGAGGGCCATTGGATGAATATGCAGTTTTAGACCCGATGACTGGAACTGGTGGTTTTCTAATCGAAGCGGGGCTGATTGGTAGAAATGTTATCGCCCTTGATTTAGAACAAGAAATGGTCGATGGTGCCTCAAAAAATATACTTTGGGCATTGAATTGTGAAGAAATAAGTCAAATAGAAAATGTCGAAATTATCAGAGGTGATGCTACCGACTTATCTAATTCGATACCCAAAAGGTGGCATCAAAAGATTTCTGGATTGGTTCTAGATCCTCCTTATGGTAGGAATTCTCATGGTTCCTTATCACATTTTGAATTGATAAAAAACACTCTAAACAGTTTCCGTGATGTTGCAGCCGATGATGCTGCAGTGGTACTAATTTTACCGATTCAACCACTTGAAGTAAAGAAACCCCAACTCGAAATCGATAGTCAAGAGATAAACTTACTACATGGAGAATGGAATGATTTCAGACAAATGTTAAACGATTGTAAATGGAATATCCGTGGCCTATGGGTCGAACATGTTCATGCAAGTCTTGGAAGACTTATTCTCCACGCATCAAACGGTCCTCTAAATTGAGAAGAGTCATTGCATCATCTTCAGTTGGTTGAGGAAAACTTTCTTTGTATGGACAGCCCATATCAAGTATTACTTGGTCATCTTTATCCAAAACATATGGGTAAGTTGTACATCCTTTCGGTCTAATGTCATAGACTGAGCAAAGCCCTTCGGCATTTTTATTTGAAGAATCTGTCAATAAAAATACACATGCTTTGGTCTTTTCATTATTCAATAATGTCAATATTCCATTATTGGACCAGGTGAATTGTTCTAATTTCATGCCGGTTCGTCTTGAAAGACGTGAGGCTTCTGATTTGGTAATTGGCATTGTAGTCTCTCTACAACATGCTGAGCAACTCTGCGGAATACATGGTAGAGAGCGACCCATGAACCCCCTAGAAGGTATTACTTATTCAATAAAAGGGTAGATTAGAAAATTATCATTCGATTTCTAAATCACCCAACTTATTCAAGAAGGGTGGACCTGTGGCAAGACCACGGGCGATTAGGGTAGTCTGGATATCCTTCCGGCCTTCGGAGCCGGAGACGTGGGTTCGAATCCTGCATCGCCCGCCACAACTTAGCAT
>MDTB01083867.1_pt1 | contig 18472 bp, 14 predicted proteins | sample 811161 | NCBI WGS metagenome assembly MDTB01 (sample SAMN05326650, study PRJNA326480) | marine metagenome | isolation source: seawater | place: Mediterranean Sea | collected 2009
AACAAGAAGATTTGCAAGAAGCAGACGCGCAGATTTTATCTTATGCGACTGTACCGCAGCGCCCCGTTTATCCTAACAGGCAATTATTAATGTCACTTTCTGCGATATTGGGACTGTTTGCGGCATTGGCGCTTGTTGTTTTGCTTGAAAATCTTGATAATGCCTATCGTAGTGCGATCCAGATTGAAAAAGACACTGGGCTTATTTGCGTAGGGTCTATTCCTGCGGTTAAGCCTTCGCGTCATTTGAAAGCAGCAGATTATGTGACAAAAAACCCGACATCGGTGACAACGGAGGCGCTGCGCTCCATGAAGACGGTGCTGTCGTTGCACCAAAAACATCTCGATAAGAAGTTTGATGTGCTGGCGATAACGTCCTCTTTGCCGGATGAAGGCAAGTCAACAATGTCCGTGTGGCTCGCGCGTTTAAGTGCATTGTCAGGGCGCAGGGTGCTGTTGATTGATTGTGATTTACGCCGCCCGAATATTCACAACCTTATGGGCTGTGAAAATAGTCTGTCATTGGTGGAGTATTTGTCAGGCCAGTTACCGTTGGAAGACGTTATTACCAAGGATGAAAGTACGGGGTTAGATGTTATAATGGGGCGCTCTGTAGCCAATACGGCGCTTGATTTGCTGACATCTGACAACATGTCTAAATTGATGGCTTTGGTACGTAAAGAATATGATTTTGTTATATTAGATACCCCCGCATCGTTAGCTGTGTCTGATGCCTGCGTTTTGGCTGAATATGCCGACCATATGGTCTATGCCGTGCAATGGGATAAGACACCTAAAGAATTGGTACTTGGCGGTATTAAGCAATTTAAAGATTTAGGGTTTAAGAATTTATCGCTTGCTTTCACTTTGGTTGATTTGAAAAAACAGGCCAAATACGGTTATGGGGAAACGGCTTATTATTACACCCATTATACGGATGATGCATAGCTTCGCGCCGCGCCCCGTTAACGCCGCCCTGAAGTCATTAAAAAGCCAGTATTTGCATACTGGCTTTTGTATTCTTGCTTGCCTGATAATGGCTTATTAGGCCGCTTGTGATTTTGCGCGGGCTGCGCGCATTTTTTTTGCGGCGCTGACCATGTGTTCTAAAGCAGGTTTCACTTCATCCCAGCTGCGTGTTTTTAGGCCGCAATCAGGATTGACCCAAATTTGCTGTGCTTTTAATACGGCGCAGGCTTTGTTTAACAATGCAACCATTTCACCTTCTGCCGGAATACGCGGTGAGTGTATATCATAAACGCCAGGGCCAATTTCGTTTGGATAGTTGTAATCGGCAAAAGCATCAAGCAGCTCCATTTGTGAACGGCTGGTTTCGATGGATATCACATCTGCGTCAAGCGCGGCGATGGATTCAATAATGTCATTAAATTCAGAATAACACATATGGGTGTGAATTTGCGTTTTGTCCGCAACCCCGCATGAAGAAAGTTTAAAGCATTCAACCGCCCATTTGAGGTAGGCCGCCCAGTCATCTTTTCTGATGGGCAAGCCTTCACGGATGGCAGGCTCGTCAATTTGAATAGCTTTGATACCCGCATTTTCAAGGTCTGTTACTTCATCGCGAATGGCAAGGCCAATTTGGCGGCACGTTTCAGATAAGGGCTGGTCGTCACGAATAAATGACCAGAACAGAATAGTCACAGGGCCGGTCAGCATACCCTTCAGCGGGCGCTCGGTTAATGACTGCGCATAAGATGACCATTTGACGGTCATCGCTTTGGGGCGTGTGATATCCCCAAAAATGATTGGCGGCTTAACATAGCGTGAGCCGTAAGATTGTACCCAGCCAAATTGCGTAAAGGCAAAACCATCAAGTTGCTCGCCGAAATACTCGACCATATCATTGCGTTCTGCCTCGCCGTGGACAAGAACATCTATATCAATGCTTTCTTGATAGCGCACGACATGTTCAATTTCTTTTTTCATTGCTGCTATGTAGCTGTCTTGGGAAAGACTGCCTTTTTTATAGGCGGCGCGCGCTTGGCGGATTTCCTTGGTTTGCGGGAAGGAGCCAATGGTGGTGGTGGGAAAGCTTGGTAGTTTGAATATATCCGCTTGTACATCTTTACGCGCGTTATAAGGCGCTTTGCGTGAATACATTGGTGATGTGATCGCGCTGATACGTTCTTTCACATCAGGGTTATGAATTTTGGTTGATGTTGTACGGCGGTCGAGAGCTGCCTTATTGTCAGCCAGTTCTTGGGCGACGCTATCGCGTCCTTCGTTAAGTGCCTTTGTTATAATGGCGATTTCATCGATTTTTTGGGTTGCAAAGGCTAGCCATTCTTTAATGTCGCTGTCGCATTTAGTTTCTTGGCTTACATCAACGGGGCAGTGTATCATTGAACAGCTCGGTGCAATCATTAAACGGCTTGAGCCAGTAGATTCACGTGCTTTTTCCGCGAGGGTTATCGCGACATCTAAATCTGTGCGCCAAATATTGCGCCCGTCTACAAGGCCGATGGATAATGTGCGTTCGCGCGGCAAATGCTGTAATATATAGTCAAGCTGCGTGCCGCCGCGTTTAAGGTCAATATGCAGGGCATGGACATCAATGTTCATGGCAAGGTCTTTATTCTCACCAAGTTCTTCGAAATAAGTCGCGAGGAGGATTTTTACATTGGTACTGCTTTTTAATGTGCCATAGATTTTGCGGTATGCTTGGCGCATGCCATCACAAATATCGGTGACGAGCAATGGTTCATCAATTTGTACCCATTCAACATTTAAAGCTTCTAGCTTTTGCAGAATTTGCGTGTAAAGTGGCAAGAGCGCGATGAGAATATCATCGCGACTTAAAGTATCTGATTTTATTTTGCCAAGGCCGATGAAAGATAGCGGGCCTAATATTACAGGGCGCGGTGTGATGCCTAGGGCCTGCGCTTCTTTAATCTCATCAAATAACTTTGTGGTGGAGAGCTTTAAGTTTTCGACCGTCTCAAATTCTGGGACGATGTAATGGTAATTGGTATTAAACCATTTGGTCATTTCCATTGCAGGCGCATCGTCTGTGCCGCGTGCCATAGCAAAATAGGTTGCCGTGTCGACTTTGCCGCCGTCCCAGTTGTAACGCTTAGGAACGCAGCCAAGCAGGGCACACATATCAAGGACATGGTCATAAAATGAAAAATCGCCAACTGGAATATGTGTGATGCCTGCGTCTTTTTGCACATTCCAGTTTTTTAGCCTTAAGGATTTTCCCGCATTAAACAAATCAGCTTCGCTTGTTGTGCCTTTCCAAAAAGATTCGGTGGCTTTTTTAAGCTCGCGTTTCGCACCAATTCTGGGGAAACCTAAATTTGTTGCTGTAACCATGTTTATATCCTGCCTGTTGTGCATTTTCAGCTTATATTACACATGAAATTAGGACCTCGTGCAAGGCGTTTTAAGTTGTTCATTTTATGGGGAAAAATTAAGAAGCTTGACTCCGTATTTATTTTGTCATAAAACATCACTCGACCCTAATATATAATTATGTTCAACCAATATGTGGGGAGCGCATGGTAAACGTAAGAAAAATTTCAATTGGTGACGCAGAGCAGACTGTTAATGCGTTACGTGGCCGCCAAGATAGCCTAACCCTCGTTATTCGTGATGACACGGATCATGTTACGGCGCCGTTAAAAGAACGCTTGCTGCGTGAAATTACGTATAAACTTCCCGTAAAAGAAAAATTTAATATGCTCGCCGCTGAAAGCGGCGATCAGCGCAGTGTGGATTTGCGTGTTGAGGATATTGCTGAAAAAGCTTACCAGACATGGCTTACGCGGTCTTTTGATGCTTTGGCTGATAACCTCGATGTAGGAAAATATGGCTTAGATGAAATGCAGCGCGACAATATACATTTTCATGTCTATGATGCCAAAGAATTAACGCAGACTGTGGTCGAACAAGCGAATAAAATGGATATTGGCAACAGTACGCCGCCCCCGTATTTGATTTCTTTGGACGACATGATTCATGTGCCAGAAGGCTTTGGCGGTGATATCTCGTTTTCACGCTTGTTTTCTTTATGTGGGCGTGATTATTTTGATTACACGGCGCGCCCCGGCCATCCTGCGCTTTCGCAGCAAATGAAAATCATCCGTGATGATTTAAAACAGCGCTATAAAGAAACAGGTGAAAAACAGCCAATTATCTTGCTTGAAGATAATATACGTCATGCGCGGATGCTTAACTGGCTTGAAAACCAGATGGATGAGGCACATATCTTCGATTATGGCTATTTGGCGGGCATTTCGACATGTTTTTGTTCGGCGGATGATGCTGAATTGAGCGAAATTAAGCATAAAGATAAATCTGTTCCGGTGAGTATTAGCGTCAATTATCATGGCGTAAATTCTGATGTGCAAACGCCGCGCGATTTATTGTTTGATGGCTTTGTCGTTAAGATTGATGGTAAAAAAGGCCGCTTGCCGGGGATTTTCATGGATGTAGCTTCACGCTTTACGGTTCAGCGTGAAAATGCGCAGGACTTTACAAACACGATGCGGGATGTGAATTTTACTTTCTGTGAAGATATTCAGAAAAATTTGGGCGTAAATATGCCGCTTTCTTGGTTTATCGGTGCAAAACCTGTCTCACATGTTACCAATACACATACGAATACATCGATGATGAAAGTGATGAAATAATCGCCTCTCAGATGTGTTGCGCTTATATTTTTTAAGATGATGGATGTGTCATGGTTTTTTCTTCCGCTCCTTTAGCGCCGTTTATACTCGACTGTGATACAGGCCGTGATGATGCGCTGGCGATTTGGTATGCATTGCTTGATGAAATGCCTTTATGTGGCGTCGTGGCTTCCTATGGCAACACCCCGCTTAATAATGTGGTTGAAAATTGCCGCCGTGTGCTTGGTGCGTTTCCTGAAAATGAAATCCCTGTATTCAAGGGCGCGGATGCGCCAACGCAGCCACATCGTTATTTTGATGAAGTGGTCGCGCCGCGACAGGCGACGTCAGGTAATGGCCTGTGTAACATCACCTTGCCCTTTGATCCACAACGCACGGCTTATTACGCGCAGCAAGCCCTGAATGATAATATTAACGCCATTATAGACTTCATTAAAGCGCAGTTTGAAAAACACGGCACGAAACTGACCTATGTGATTACAGGCCCCGCAACGAATTTTGCACTTATTTGTGCGGCTATGGGGGCGCGGCTTGGTGATTACATTGACCGCGTCGTGATGATGGGCGGTAAATTTGATGCTTTATGGGATAAATTACCTTTTGCTGACTTTAACATTGGCGCAGATCCTTATGCTGTTAGCGCGGCTTTAAAAAGTGGTGTGCGGGTCGACTTTGTCGCGATGAATACGACGTGGCCGATTATGCTTACCTATGATGACGTTATGGCGCTTGCGCCGCAAACGGAGTTGGCGCGCCATGCGCAGGATATAATGGTGGCGCATTGCCGTGATTTTTCACCAGAGCCTGTTTTCCGTTTTCATGACCCCGCGGTCATGGTTGTGCTTAAACATCCTGAATGGTTTCAGCCTTGCTGTCTTAATATTGACCTTGCGATGGATGGCGCTATGTTTGGCCGGTTGATAGGCTGCGCAGATGGCAGGGCTGACAATGCCGCTTTGCTAGCGCTTGACGACGTGCAATCAGATGGTATCAAAACAAGCCTGTTAAAGACACTCGGCTTTACTGTTTAGAGCGTGTTTAAGCAGTTCTCAATCATTTTCGCGTTGTTCAGCGTGTAGAAATGGATATGGGCAATGTTATTTTTTGCCAGATCAGCGACTTGTTTATTGAGAATGTCTTGCGCGAAGTGTTGTTGGCTGTCGGCGCAGTCTTTATGCCTTTCAAAACCGTCAATAATCCAGCGTGGGATCGTCGCTTGGCAGGTTTTTGCGAAGCTAACCAGCTTACTATAATTCTGTATAGGCAGGATGCCTGGGCAAATGGGTATATCAATACCGTAATCTTGCGCCTGTGCGCAAAAGTCGTAAAACACCTCATTGTCAAAGAAAAACTGCGTTAAAGCTTTATCTGCGCCCGCTTGCGCTTTGTATTTAAGCGCCATAAGGTCTTGGCTTTGGTCAACAGATTCAGGGTGTTTTTCAGGATATGTGCCAACATAGATGGTGAAATCATGCTGCGCTTTTAACCCTGCAATAAATTCATTTGTATAGCGGTAATACGCATCGGAGGCGAAGTCTTCTAAGGCTTTTCCCTCAGGGATATCGCCTCTTAACGCGACAATGCTGCGGATGTTTTTTGCCCATAAGTGGTCCGCCTGTGCGCTTATTTCGGCCTTAGTCGCAGAAAGGAATGTTAAATGCGCTGCGCGATTAAGCGCAGGGAAGGCGGCGTGGATACTCTGAAATGTCTCAAGGCTATGGCAATCTTGATCATTAGCTGCGGCGCAAGTGAGGGTTACAAGCTCTGGTGCGTAATGGTTTAGGCGCTTGATCGTATCTATGAGCTTTACGTGACCGGCGGCGGTTTTCGGTGGAAAAAATTCAAAACTGAGCGTTGGTAAGTTCATTGTGTTTCACTTCCTTATTTCTCGTGTAATTCTTGCATTCTTGTATTTGATTGCAAGTTTTTTTTCACCTTATGCGTTAGTTTGTATAGAAAGATAACAGTTGGTATGCTATCATGGAGATTGGTATGTTGTTGTCGATATTTCGTAATTTATTACGGTATTGTATTTTTTAGGATCATTAGAATTGCGGGGCAGCTTGCGAGGCTATTTACAATTATTTGTTTTTTTATGTGTGTTTTTCGCGGTGGGGGCTTTGCAAAGCCCCGCTTTTGCGCAAGGCGCAGATGTGGCTTTTTCGGATAAGAATAAGCCGTTTTGGGAAACCGAAAAAGTACCCGATAAGCTGGTGAAACGCTATAAAAGGCGCTTGCCGTTTTTTCAGGAAATCGATCTGAATAAAGATTGGGTTTTGAACGAGCAGGAAATTGATGACCATATACTCAGCGCTTTCAAACGCTATGATTTGAATAAAGATGGTCTATGGGATAAGACTGAGCTTGATTTGTCCTTCGAAGTTTTTGAACAAAACCGTGAGGATTTTCATGGCGCAATCGCAGATGATCGTATTAAGCGTTATGAACTGCGTATTAAACAAGCGGATAAGAATGATGATGGCGCTTTGAGCTGGGAAGAGCATTATCGTTTTTATAAAGACCGTTTTTATCGCATGGATCAAAATGGTGATGCGGAGGTCGAATATAGAGAATACAGGTTAGTTGATGATAAATTGTCACCTAGAGGCGGCGTGGATTCACAAAAGATTAAAGTGCCGGAATATAAGTGAATAGGATTGCATTATGGCCCCGAAAACAAATTCAAAAGTAAAGCTTATTGAGACCGCGATAGATTTAGTTCGTATGAGTAGTTATACGGATGTTGGGGTGAATGAGATTTGCGAAAAAGCCGGGGTGACTAAAGGCGCGTTTTACCATCATTTTAAATCAAAAGCTACGCTTTATGCTGAGGCGGCAGCCTATAAAATGAAAAACGAGGAAATGGTCTTGCAGTCTTTATTAGCGGAGCGGCATGAATCGATCAAAAAACTAGATAACATGATTGGTTATATTTACTATAAAGGCTTCCAAAGTACAGAAACTGCAGCGCAGAAGGTCAGTGGTTGCCCGTTTTTTACGGCAGGGGCTATTAACTCCCAAGGTGATGACATTATCCGTGAAGCCAGTAAAGAATATGTCGGTAATGAAGTTCATTATTGGCAAACGGTCATTGATGATTTAGCGCAAAGCAATGTTATTGAACAGCCAAAAGATAGCCTACAGCTCGCGCGGATGGTTTATCAATATGCGAATGGTGTGCTGACCTATTCACGGATATTTGACGATGAAAAAACAATGCGCACTGACCTTGAAACAGGCATTTATCGCTTTTTAAATATCAAAAAAGTATAATTCATATTATATCTCAGGCCTTTATTTTCCGGAGCTGCACTGCGTTTCGGATTTTTTTTGTATTTTTGTTGTTTTTAAGTTTGACACATACCGGTTGGTATGTTAGTCTAATAATATGAGTTGCTAAGTATATAGGGAAGCTCAAAATATATTTTTATTGAGTGGAAAAATTTTTAAATACTTTTTTTTTATAGTTTAAGACTAGGCAGAAAGCTAGATAGCTAACCGTATACCCCCCATACCTTGATCCTAAATACAATCGGTTATTATCTGGCTTTCTGTTTCCCCTTTTCAATAAAACAAATATTAATGTTTTTATGTGAAAATTATAAGGCATATTTTTTGTATATTTATAGGGGCTCTAAGTGATTTTTACTAAAGATTCAGAGGCTGTTATGCATGATTTTGGCGGGTGTCAAATAGACGAACTGCATTTATTATACGTTGATTGCGTAACATCAAATCATATGATTTTTGAATCTATGTTTGAGCATTCTGGTGTGCGTTATGACATGGCGAGTAGCGGAGAAGAAGCCGTAAAAAAATGCTTAGGCGCGCAGTATGACATAATATTAATGGATTGTTTTTCCGATGATATTGACGGTTTTGTTGCTACCAAAATGATCAGAGATAATGAACGCGCAGAGATGCTAGAGCCAGCTATAATCTTTGCGCTGACGGATGAATTAACCGCAGTCTCGCAAATTAAAGCGGCGAGCGTTGGCATGGATGGAGTGCTGTTAAAGCCCATGACGTTGAATAATTTTACAGATTTAATCAAGAAATGGTTCGGTGAGGCGGATAGTGCTTCGGCTGCAGTAAGTGATGCGATGATATCTGCTGCGCAAGATCCCGAAAGGCAAGGGCTGGATGAAAAATTTCTTGATAAAAATATAGCCTTATCCTTGAAAGACGTGCTAAAAGACAAATATGGCGCGACTGTTGATTTATTCAAAAAAGATATCAAGTTCTACGTTGACGAGGCTTATGTCGGCGTTGAAAACCAAGATGTTGAGAAAGTTCACCATGCGATGCATACGGTAAAATCAGCAAGTATGCAAATGGGGCTGGTTAAAGTCTCAGAGCTTGCTGCGCAATTAGAAGATCTTTGCTATGCTGATAACTCTGCGATGCAACCTAAGCTGCTTTGCGATATTATTCGCGCGCAGGTTGACCATATTCAGCATGTCTATACGCTGTCAGAAGGTATGCTTGAACAGATAAAATTATAGCCTGACATATTTATCCTCGCTTGTTGCGAGTGAAATATTCTGCTCTGGCCTTTCCTTATCAGTAAATTTGGTTTATCCTTTATAGTATTGATGTTCTGGGTGTTCACCCAAAGATTACCTTATATGGAGTAATAAAATGAAATTTAGGCCGTTATCTGCACTGTTGTTATGTGGAACGCTTTTATCTGCCGCTGCGCCATCTTATGCACGTGATGCATGGGAAAGCGATGATAAGTGGGATGTCATGATTGGCGTGTCGGCCGCAACAGTCGCCGAATATGCGGGCGCAGAAGACCAAGAGTTCTTGGTTCTGCCAGCCGTGGTTGTTGATTACGAATTTCACGAAAATAACCATCTCTTTATTAATACATTTAAAGGCGCAGGCTATGAGTTTGATGGCGAGCGTATTGTCTGGGGGATTCAAAGCAAATGGCGTAGAGGTCGTGATGACAATGATGCGCGCGTTTTAACAGGCATGGGCGATTTAGATGACACATTTACTGCTGGTTTTTATGGCGGGCTAGATTTTGGCCCTTTCAGAGTACTCGCAGAATATGATGCAGGTCTTGATAATAACAATGATGGCGTGCTAACAACATTTTCTGCGCGTTACAACATGGAATCTGTTGAGCGTCCTATGACCGGCTATGTAAGCGCGAAAGCGGTTTATGGTGATGATGCATATCATGATGCCAATTTTGGATCAGAGCCGTTAGCTGGTGTGCGTAGCTACTACGAAGCTGATGCTGGCTGGGTTGGTATGGGCGTGAATGCTGGTGTTGATTATTTGCTTGCCGATCATCACTATTTCCGTTTTGATGCCGAATATATGGGGCTATCAACAGATGTCACTAATAGCCCGCTTATTGAAGGTTCATATCAATATAGCGGCAAATTAACCTATGGCTATAAGTTTTAGGCGTTCAGAGCCTAAAACTACGCTGGCTTTTGCTCATTATTTGGTGAGATTTTAAAGCTGTGTAGGTAAATATTGTCTTTACCGCGTACAATCACTTCATTTACATCGTAAGCTTTTGCCGTTTGGCTGATGTTTTTTACCAAGCTGTTGATGATAGACGTGCTTGCTTGGTATGAATTCATCATTGTGAATGAATGACCAGCTTCAATATCCTTACAAATTTCATCATGTTCACCATCTTGCGAGTTTTCATCTTTGCAATAAACTTTGAAAGACTTCTTCGCTTTTATGATGTGTGCATAATTGCGCGTTGCAGGGTCAAATTTAGGATCATCTATTTCATATGTGAATAAATCATCAATCACTTGGCGGTCGTTCTTATCAAGAACGTTGCCGTTAATATCCTCGATGCGTAAATCTGGCGTATTCATAACCATGAAATGCCATGCGTTTTGCATGAATTCTGCCAATAATTTATTAGCGTAAGCTTTTTGCAGAGTGGATTGCTTTTCAAGGCCGTTATAACCGATCAGGGCATAGCCATCATTACATGCAAGGCGGAAAAGCTGTTTCAGCTCGTTATATGTCTCTGTTTCAGGGTATGAATCCTTAGCGATTTTTTCAATATTGGTAATCAATGAACCAACACACATGACAAGGTTTTTGTCATAGTCTTTATTCCAGCGGTCAAGCACTTTTTTATCGATTTCTTGGAATGGGCCTGTAATGGCTGTTGCCGTCACATTCTTGCTTTTCATTTCATGTTTATTGTCGTTAACCGTTTTTAATGCGGCTTGGTTGAACTTCTCAGCTAAGTCTATAAATGTAATGGCTTCTAGGTTTGGTAGCTCTTTTAAGACATGCCATTCTTTATCTTCAAAGGCGGAGCCTTGACCGACAATAACGGCGTGCTTGACATCAGAGAGCTCGCTCGCAATTGTTTTTGCTTGCTCAGAAAGTATTTCGCATTCTTTCCAAAACGTAAGGTAGTTTTCAGTCAAACGAATAAATTCGTCAAACTTCATACCGCCGCCATTTAGGTAGGCATAACGACCGGCATTAGCGACATCCTGCCCAAAGAGCATTCCTCTTGTCGCTTCGGCGATACCTTCTAATTGCTTTTGCTTGTTGTTTTTACTCACTGTACACACACCTTATAATTAAAATTTTGTTGCTCTTGCCCACATATCCTGGAATTGGATACGATATGCGGCGCTAATCGCAGGGTAGTTCAAAACGATAACCGTTGGTTCATTCTCAAATAGCATAATTGCCAATTTTTCGCCAAAAGCGTAGAAAGGCACAGATGCAAATAAGTCTTTGGGTAGTCTACGATACTCAGCATATGTATCGCCGGGCATATAATCATCATTTTCACGGATGAGAATACGAAAATTTAGGCCTTTAATTGATTCCATGCGTGTAATGTGGGTTTGGGCATAGTCGCCAAGCCAACGCACAAAATCTCTTTCGTTTACATTACTCACGACAATATCTTTATTCTCACTAGTTCTGAGCGTTTCGTATATTGTGTCATAAAAGCTAATAAGGCCGTTACGGCCTGTAAATACGCGCACGTCGCCGCTGCGTAACTTCGCGCCATCAAGACCCACAAACTCAATGCCGCCATATTCAAATGTTGCTCTAATATTAGCAATTGTGCTTTCACGGGGGCTGGTTGAGCCATTTTCAATGCTGCCGATTGAAGTGGCTGAAATGCCTGTACGGTCAGATAGGTCGGCTTGAGACCAGTTAAGTAGTCCGCGTGCGCCTCTGATTTGTGCTGCCGTAATTGTCATATCATTTCCTTATGTGAAACGTCATGTTTCAATTTATATCAGGCTTGTTGTAAGCATTTGTCGCTTAATATTTACCCTGATTTATATTGTGTTTTTAACAAGTTTTAAGTGGTTAATAACGTTATAGAAGGATGTTATACAGTTTTCAATAAAAAAATGCAAGATAATTATGACAATAAGATTGATTTTCTTTGTGCTAACTTGATTATTGCCCAAGCAATACTTTTGTAATTCTAAAATTTCCTTGACAGCAGCGCAAGAAAAAGGTTAAAAAGACTTATTGTTTGTATATATGTGTCTATTTTAAAGCATCATTTGAAACTTTATTTCATATGGACTCTATATCAGATTTCCCCACATAACTTGGCTGCCGGAGCATATCCGGCAGCCTTTTTTCTTTTTCACAATACTTCAAAATATAAGGTAAGTTGTGTATGTACTATGCAGCTTTTAAATTCTCACGGCGGAGCAGGGCATCAGGGTCTGCATCGCGACCTCTAAAGCGGCGATAAAGTATATCTGGGTCTTCGCTGCCACCCTTTGAAAGCACTTCTTGGCGATACTTTGCGGCAACGTCTTGGTTATAAAGGCCAGCTTCTTTGAAATACTCAAATGCATCCGCGTCAAGAACTTCCGCCCATTTATAGCTGTAATAGCCTGCGGAATAGCCGCCGGCGAATATATGACTAAATGAAGCTGATGTTGGGCCGCCAAAGCGTTCAAATAAGCGGCAATTTTTTGTTGCCTCGTCTTCAACGGCAATAATGTCTGATGCGTTTTGTGGCACGCCATTATGCCATGCCATGTCAACAAGGCCGAGGCTGACTTGGCGCAGACCGAACATGCCGATCATAAAGTTTTTCGCTTCAACCAGTTTTTCGATTAATTCAGCGGGGATTTTTTCGCCTGTTTCATAATGTTCGGCGAATAAATCGAGCGTTTCTTTTTCGTATGTCCAGTTTTCTTGTAACTGCGAAGGCAGCTCAACAAAGTCCCAAAGGACATTTGTGCCCGAAAGTGAACGATATTCACCTTCTGCAAGCAGCGCGTGTACGGCGTGACCTAATTCATGGAAAAGTGTAGAGACTTCGCCATGGGTCAGCAAGCTGGGCTTGTCTGCTGTTGGTTTGGTGAAATTACAGACAATGGCAATCACAGGGCGCTCAACTTTGCCTTGGTATAGGCCCTGGTCACGATAGCTTGTTTTCCATGCGCCAGGTTTTTTGCCTGTGCGCGGGAAGAAGTCGCCATATAATGTGCCAATGAAGCTGTTGTCGTTAATGTCATGCACATCGTAAGTCACAACATCATTATGCCAGACATCATAATCTTTATTTTCAGTGAAGCGGATGTTGAATAATTTGCTGAAATGAGTAAATGCGCCATCAAGCACTTTATTCATTTGGAAATAAGGGCGTAGATCTTCACCTGAGAATTTAAAACGCTCCTGTTTGAGTTTTTCAGAAAAATATGAAGCATCCCACGGCTTTAATTCGTCATCAAAGTCTTGAGTTTTTGCATAGGCTTTAAGTTCTTCGAGTTCTTTTTCTGCCGCAGGCTTATAGCTATCTTGCAGTTTTTGTAGGAAGTCGAGCACTGTATCGGGTGATTTTGCCATGCGGCGCTCAAGCACGTAATCGGCGTGGTTTTTATAACCAAGCAGTTTTGCGCGTTCGTCGCGTAGTGTCACGATTTGTTCAATCAGCTTCGCGTTATTGTGCTTTTCATCCCATGCGCGGTTTGAAAAGGCTTTCCAGATTTTTTCACGCAGTTCGCGCTTGTCTGAATAGGTTATCATTGGCCCGTAACTTGGGTAATCCAATGTGAACAGCCATTTGCCTTCATAGCCTTTTTCTTTGGCGGCGAAAGCAGCGCTATCAATGGCGCTTTGCGGTAAGCCAGATAGATCGTCTTCATTATCAAGCACAAGTTCAAAGGCTTCTGATGATTTATTAACGTTATTTGTATATTCAGGGCCAAGCTTGGACATGGATTCATTGATTTTGCGCAATTCTTCTTTTTCTTTATCGCCCAGTAATGCGCCGCCGCGGACAAAACCTTTATAGCTGTTGGTCAGTAATGTGTCTTGCTCTGCGTTCAGGTCAAGACTGTCTTTGGCATCATAGACAGTTTTGACGCGTTCAAACAAGACAGGGTCCATTGCAACGTCTGATGAAAGTTCGGCGCATAATGGGCCAATGTCCATCGCAAGCGCTTGTAGACCGTCTGTGCCATTGGCGTAAAGCTGATTGTAAAAAATAGATGTAATTGTATCGAGCGTTTCGCTCGATGTTTCCATGGCGATGATGGTGTTGTCAAAATTAGGCGCAGCGGCATCGGCCTTAACAGCGTCAATATTGGCACGCGCCTCTTTAATGGCCTCCTTAACAGCGGGCAAAAAGTCTTCTTCTTTTATCGCTGAAAAGTTTGGCGCATGATTTGGTAGATTTGACGGGGCGAGAAGCGTATTTTTGCTCATGTTTAGTCCTTTTTGACAATATGTGTTGTATTGAGGTGTTGAATATCTAGCATTAGAAATTAATGTAGAAAGAATAATAAAAAATTAAAGCCCGCGCTTATCCATTTCTTTATCAATAAGTTTTAATACGTCCTTGCGGGCAAAGGCTTTGTCTTTGGCGCAGGCTTTGATTTTTTCTGCGCTTAATAGGCCAAGAATGGCGCTTGTATGTTCAAATACGCCATCCCATGCGCCAGGTTCAGCTTGGCGTATGAAGCGCGTGCCTTCATATAACGGGGTTGTACGCGTTTCAGGGAAATATAGCCAGTATGGGCGGAAGTTCAGCAGATCAAGCTGTGGCACGCCTTGATAGCCACATAAATGTGTTAGCGAGCTATCGGTCATAATGACAAGGTCGAGATGCTCTAGCACGGCAGCCGTTTCTGAAAAATTATCCACCATATGGCCGAGTGGGATCATGCTCGCAATGCCACGGCGTTTCATATCCACTTCGCGCTCGCCTTTTTGCAAGCTGTAGAATTGGACGTTTGGGTGGCGCGCGCCAAGTTCTAAGAAGCGGTCAATCTGTACGGAGCGCTTGGCATTTTGCTGAAATGTTACGCTGCCTGACCAAACGATGCCGACTTTAAGGCGCTCTTTTTTATGTTTGTTTAAAAAATCAAATTTTTGAACGGCAGCATCGCTAATGTGCAGCTTATTACCTTGCGGCCAGTCCATCCAGTCATGCGATAAATGCTGCGGAATGCTCATCATCTCGATATACATGTCGTAATCATCTTCTTGGATATCCGCAGATTCAAGGCAGCTTACGCCAAGGCCGCTAAACAAAATATGCAGCGGTTTTTTACAGACAAGGTCAACGGATTCACATTGGTCAGTGAAATGCGGCAGGAAGCGTACCATTAACATCGTATCGCCAAATCCTTGTTCGCCAACGATAAGCAGCTTTTTGTTTTTTAGGCTCTTTTTACCATCCCAGCGTTCAAGCTTACTAATTTGCGGTAAATTGATTTTACCGGTTTTTAAGCGCCATTCGAAATTCTGCCAAGCGCTTTTCAGGTCTTTGCGCAAATAAAGTTCAATAAAAGCCTTGTCAAAATTAAGCATGGCATCATCGGGCTTAACTTCAAGGCAGGCTGTGTAATGCACTAATGATTCCTCAAAGTGTTTAGAATCTCGCAATTGTACGGCAAGGTTTTTGCGGTAACCGAAATCATCGCCATTAAGTTCAACGGCGCGCTTTGCATGTTTTATGCCTTCATCGTTACGGTCCATATCATTAAGCAAATTACCCAAATTTGTGTGGGCGGACGGATTGTTCGGGTCAATTTCAAGGGCGCGGCGGTAACACATTTCTGCGGCGTCATAACGCTCGCTGACACGGTAGATGATACCAAGGCAGATCAGGCCAATGGGATCCTCTGGGGACAGCGCGACATAACGCACGGCAAGAGGTTCTGCCATTTTGTACTTTTCGTTATTCACCATTTCAAACAAAGCTTCACGCAATTCTTTGACGGAGTTAAAGACGAGTTTGTTTGGGTCTTTTGGTGTTTGTATTTGTGTGGATGAATTTTGCATGACGCTCACGAGGTTAATGGCCTATAAAACATGATGATTATAAGCTAATTCGCCCTGTAAATAAAGCGCCATAGTGAAGTTAAATGTTTATGATTTTACCCATTTATCCATAAGCGTGCTTGCGGTGATGTCGCCTGTGACATTTACGGTTGTGCGGCACATATCTAAGATACGGTCCACGCCGATAATCAGTGCAATCCCCTCCGCTGGCACGCCAATGCTCGTTAGTATCGTCGCGAGGACGACAAGCCCAACCCCAGGGGTCGCTGGCGTACCAATAGATGCACCAATCGTGGTCAGCAGCAGCAATATTGTTTCACTAAAGGAGAGGTCAATACCAAAGGCTTGCGCCAAAAATACGGCGGCGACAGCCTGATAAAGCGCAGTGCCATCCATATTGATCGTTGCGCCGAGGGGGATGATAAAACGGCTAACCTCGGGGCGTAGCTTTAAATTTTCTTCGGCGGCCTTGATGGTCACAGGCATGGTTGCGGCAGATGACGACGTTGAAAAGGCGATAATCTGTACTTCCCTGATTTGGCGCAGAAAGTCGAGAATAGAACGCCCAGTAAAGATTTTGATGAAAACTAAATAGACAATCATCATGGTCAATAACGCCGCTAAAACCGTAAAGGCATAGACTGCAACGCTTTGCAGGGCATCAAAGCCGAGCTCAATCGTGATTTTACCAAGCAGTCCAAAGACGGCATAGGGGGCAATTTGCATAGCCCAGTCAATAATATGCATAGTGACGACCTGTACGGAACGGCATAAATCGGTGAGCGGAGATATGGTTTTTGTGGGAATTTGCAGCAGTGCTATGCCAACTAATATCGATGCAATCACAATTTGCAGCATATTACGATCAACATTTGCCTTAGCAGGGTTGGTCGGGATCATGTTTGCGATGCGCTGCGGGATGGTGAGGTCTTCAAATGTCTGGCTTGGCAGGCGGCTTGATGCTGCGGCGGAATCAACGCTTTGAGAAATGATTGATTGATCAAAATTCATTCCTGGTTTGGTGATGCTGACAAAAGCAAGGCCGATGGTGATCGCAATTGCCGTAGTCAAAATGAAATAAGGCACAATGCGGAAACCAAGACGTTTCACAAACCCCATATCGCCAGAATCGGCAATGCCCAGAATGATCGAACAGGTAATGAGTGGAATAACGACCATTTTAAGCAATCCAAGGAAGATGATGCCCAAAAGCTCTATCCAGCCGCTAATCATATTCAGTAGCGCCATTTTCTCGGATTCTTCTTGGATGAAATGCGAGAGAATATCCGCGCTATGGGGGGAGAGCAGCAGACCGAAACCAATGCCTAGCGCCATACCGATAAGAATTTTTAGCCAAAGACGAGAATGCAGCATATGTTCGCTTGTTTTGTCTACGGCTGCGCCGCGCGGAGATGTTTTATCGGCTGAACTCATTCTGTGATCCTGTTTTTTGCTTTATTCTTTTTCTTAATTTCGCGCAGTATAACAAAAATATAAAAAAAGCGAAGGGTTTATAAATCTCGAGCGTATTACTCTACATAGGATAATTTTTGATCTGAAGGAGAATATTAATGAAGATCCAGAAACACTATCGCGCTCTTGCTTGCGCTACAATGTCTTTAGCGGTGATTGGTTTCGCTTCCCCTGCATTTGCAGAAGGCGACAAACCGCATAAGCCGAAATATGAACATAGTAAAGGCGGTAAGCATAAAGGAAAAATGCTTGAAAAGCTGGATACGAATAAAGATGGTTCAATTTCAAAGGGTGAATTTATCTCCGCCATGGAAGGCAAGTTTGCAGCGATGGATAAAGATGGCAGCGGCGAAATTACTGCCGCCGAAATGGAAGAGCATCACAAGGAAAAGCGCGCAGAAATGAAGAAAATGCGCGAAGAGATGAAAGAGAAACGCGGTGACAAACCGCCACATCATGGCGATGATATGCCACCGCCACCAGCGGAATAATTATAGACTCATATCTGATATGATTTAGGGATGAAGCAGGGATAAAAGCAAATTTGCTTTGTCCCTGTTTTTGTTTGCAGCGCTATGGTTTAATATATATTGAAGTGGCGTGGACATATTTTACGTCATTGGGTTTTATTACTAAGGTTATATTTATGCGTCGGCTGCTTTTTGTTTTCTTTATGATGTTTGTTATCTGGCTTGTCTTTTATGGGCGGCCATATTACATGGCGTGGCAATATCAAAAACAGACACAAGAAAATACAGCGCCCGCGCCAGAGGCGAGCATCGAAGCCCCTATGCCATCTTATGTCGCACAGTATAAAGCGGCGCAAGATGAACGTATAGCGGCGGCGCAAGAAACGCCGCTGGATGTTCTACAAAATTATAGTCTGGCGTTAATTAAGAACGAAGTTTCATATCGCCATGATTTATTTACATTGGAAACGCAGCTCTTATTATCGCGCCTTTATAAAAGCGGCGCGCAAATGGATAATGAGGCGCTAGCTATTGAACGCTGCTTGCCTGCTCGGGCGCTACAAAATGGCGGGTTTGCTGTGATACGTTTTGG
>MDTB01135688.1_pt1 | contig 18471 bp, 19 predicted proteins | sample 811161 | NCBI WGS metagenome assembly MDTB01 (sample SAMN05326650, study PRJNA326480) | marine metagenome | isolation source: seawater | place: Mediterranean Sea | collected 2009
ATTTTTATTACCTATATTATATAAACTAGAAAATTTATTTATAGTTTTTAAAATATCAGAGCGATCTCTTTGTATGTTTACAAGACACCCCTCTGTAATTCCAAGGTTGTCACAAAGACCTCCACCTATTTCTAAGACATACTTTACGTTATGACACCCAAAAGTAGCAAGGCTTCCTGGCTTAATATCTCTGGATATTTTTTTAATTCTCATAGAGCTATCTATAAACATTATATCGATAGAATAAGGAACAGTTCCCATATGATAAAGAACATCCTGTGGTTTGTCATATTCAAATACCAAGCCTGCTTCTGAATTTAATGATGGGTAAACTTGAAGGCCGGCAACTTTCTCGCTAATTGTTTGTGCTACATCACAAGAAAATTTTCCAATTACATTCATATATTTAAATGGGTCATCTTCAAAAGACCTCATAGCGTCCATTGAGCCAAATTTAAAACTATTGCCAAAAAAACTTCCTAAAATATAGTCTTCTTTAATGCTCAATCCGGTAACTGGACATAAATCTTTATGTTCCGTTGAATATATTTCTATATTTGCTATCTTGTCTAAGTCATTTTTCTCAACAAAGATGTCTGAATATATTTCTTTTCCGCTTTTAAATTTTAACACTTTGTTTATTTTAAAACTGTTATCTTTTAGTAATTTTATAATGCTTGAATTATCATTGGATGATCTAATTACTCCAAAAGATTTTGGCCTTAAGTGGTTATATATATTTTTAATCAATATTTCATAATCTTGATAGCTTTTTATCATCTTAAGACATCTAAATCCATCAAACTTCCTAGAAAAGTTATAGTATCTTGCATCGTCACTTATTAACTCATAATCTGTATTTTGAGCAATTCTTTTTTTACTTTGAGATATTGAGATAACATTAAATCCGGCATTAGACAGATGCATCGAATCTTTATGTGATGATTCTATATCTAGAACAGATGATCCTTTTTTTAAATTATTAAAAACCTTATTTGATAATGATGAATTAGATATTAAATATATATCATCGTAATCCTTATCACTCACTGGACTAAACATCCCCTCTTCGTATCCATATGCAGGCTCCTGACCTTCTTCTAAAACAGAGACCTCAGGAACTAATGTTTGGTAAACATTTGAATACATTTCAATGTCCTTATCGGGGTCTCCAGATGCCTCCATGGAGCCCATGTTTGCACTTGAATCATCCTCATCTAAAGTTTGAAAATATGGCCAAGATATTTTTTTCATTTAAAACCCATTTTATATATAATATTCAAACTATACTATTTCTATTAGTAATTATCTTAATTGATCTAATTTATTACAGACATCGCAATCACTATGAGCTGCACAGAATTGGTCTAATGGGTAAAATCCATCTAAATACTTAGAGTATCCAAGGTTTGATGCATTTTCGCAAATTTTATTTTGCCATCTGTTAAAACCAATTGTATAATTCCACAACTCCTCTAAATCCGTCATTGCTCCAGTTTCTTTCAAAAATGCTGCTACAATATAACCAGTTCTGTCCGCACCCCATCTACAATGAACAAGGCAATTTCCACCAGAAAGTAGGGAGTTACACGTCTGTATAGACCTTGTATAACCTTGTCCAAACCTATATCCGCTATGAGCACTCGGTCTGTGAAAGTTAGCACCAAGACCCTCTACAAATCTTTTTTGTACATCAATAGTTATGCTAATACCAGACTGAGGGTCGTCTATAAGATCTCCAGAGCCATCACCACTCAGCCTTATAAAGTCCGTAACTCCATTTTCAATAAACCACTTTAACTCTCCAAGGTTTGGCTGATGATATCTCCAGTTTCCACCTGAAAATTCTGCAAGCTGACCACCGGATGGGCGAACAGTCTGAATGCTTGAAAAATCTTCATCAGAGTGCGAAACACTTTGTGCCCCCGTATCTGACTCACTATACTGAGAAAAAAATTCGTTGATATCTCGCACAGGAATGTTTTCGTCAGACGGAGATGCCTGATTACTAGACGGTATCTGAGTAATTGGAACCGCCTGTGAACTTGGAGTGCATGTGCCACCTGTAAATGGGAAGTCCTCCCATCTGTCTCTAATCTGCATCAATTGATTATATTCAGGAGTTCCTGAAGAATATATTTCTCCAATGTTAATACATCCTGGTGATTCAATAATTTCAAATTGATCACTCTGCTCATGATACCTTATAGCATGATCAGACAGTAAGACGTTGTATTGTCTAGGCTCCAAAAAATCATAATAGCTTGGCCCGCTAGAAACATTTGTGGCTTCTTTTTTTATTTTGCCATATATATTTTTTAGTAAAGCTACTCTATTTTTACGATTCATTGTAAATACCTATAATATTTTTGCTAATTCATCTAATACTAATCTTATAAAAAATGGATCTCTACCATTTAGAATATTTTTTATAAGACCAATGCTTACACCTATTGATGCGCCACCTGGTGTTTTTTTAGATCCTATTTCTGAAGTATTAAAGTCATCGAGTCTGCCCCTTATGTTTTGAAAAGAGGGGCCTCTTTTGTCCATTGGCATTCTCATTACCATTATTTTAATAATGCTATGAATTTGCTGAGCAACATATTTTGGATCAGATTCTAATATATATGATTTTTTGTTTATCAATTTAAAAATCCTCACCTATATCATTTAAAATTTTATTATAAGCAAATTGCTTTGATTTATATAAATCATTAGATTTTTCAAAATAATTTTTTATATATCTACTATATCTTTTTGTAATTTTAATAATTAGATCATCTTTATCAAAGGCGTCTGATTCTTTTATTTTAATTACTATATCATTAAACATTTTAGTTACATCTGCATCACGTTGCTCTGCATATTTTTTTAACAAAAAATCAGAAAAGTCTGCAAGTTTTTCGTCATGATGATCCATGGTATCTCCAATATCTAGCAATAAGCCTACTAGTTCATCAAAGTCATCTATAGGTCTTCTCGTTTTAAAATCTTGATACGAACTATGCGGATCATATGGAAGCACTCCATCTATGTCTTCAGCACTCTGATGAAAGGTCAAAGAGAATCCAGCCCTTCCTGCATTATCCGTGGAAGACTCTGAGCCTTCCTCTACAAGGCCTTCTGGCGTTGAAGGCACTGGGACGTTTGATATGGGCTTTATATCAATAACTTGTTTTTTTGATGTATATGATTTTTTTTTCATTATTAAAACGACCAATTATTTTTTTTTCTTTTTTTTCAAAACTTTATCTGATAACGACCTTGCTTTAAATTTATTTCCAGATCCTGCCGCATACCCTTTCCTCATAACCATGTCCGCAATACTTAGGTTAACTTTTTTGCCTGATGGACTCGTTACTGTATAGTAGGAGGTTGTTGTCGAATATGCAATTTTTTTTATCTGATTATATATATCTAAACTAGATGCCTCAACTTTTATTAAATCTTTGTCGCTTTCTATATCAAATAAGCTTGCAACATCATCAGAATTTTTAATAATATAAGTTGCAAATTTATTGTCAACTTCTAGATATACTTTAATATTTTCATTTTTTCTTTCTACCCCAATAACCCTTCCAATGTTTGAATCTTTATATTCCGGCTCTAACTTTATGTATCTTTTTAAAAATAACATTAATGACTCTTCATTTAAGTTTGAAATTTTTTCTGAATCAGAGCCTGCAAAGTAAAATACTATAGTGATATTCTTGCCATCAAGAAAGTCTCTGCGACTCATCATTATATTTCCTGTAGCTCTATCTACAGAAGCAGAATCATTTGCCGATCTAACTGAAGAAAGACTTATGTCATAATTATCTTCAATTTTAAAACTATCTTCATCTTCTGAACCCTGACCTGAATCATCTTTCTTTTCGTTGTCTACTTTAGTAGGCAGCGGAGAGCCATCTGTCACTGTTTTTATGGCAAAAAGAACGGCTCTCCAAATGCGAATGCTTTCTAGAAATTCTACGACTTTATCATACTCTGTATTTAGAGACCCCATTGATGGTGAAAATAAATCGTATAAATATTCAAAAAAATCCGCTTCTTTAAACCTATTTATGTTAGACCATGCAAGACTAAACTTGTCTAAAAGGCTATCGTTCCTGCCCTCTATAAAATCATAAGCAGAGTTTTTACCATACCATGACTTATAATCTGTTACAAGCTCCCACCCCTCTAGCACCTCGGACACCCATTCGGTTGGCGGAGATGTATCAACCTGATTGTCTGAAACTGAATTAAATACATCAAAAAGCGGATTAAAATTTTTATCTACAGAGTTAGCTTCTTGTAACAGGCTTCTAAGAAACTTTACGGCCCCCTCTCCTCTGTTTATTGTTCCGCCAGCTGCAGCCTTTGCCCTGCCTGAAACGCTACTAACTCCAGTATACGATGCCGGATTTAATATTCCTCTTCCGGATATCGTCCACTTGCTATTATTTCCTTTATTTATTCCACTGAGTGCATAATCTACAGCAATTTTAATCTTGTCACTACTTTTATCTTCTTTGTGATTGTCATCATTTTTGTCATCCGAAACACTATCGTTATCTGAGGGTTCATCAGATGGGCTTTTTGCAAAAGATTTCAAATCAAATTTTTTCATATTAGAATTCCGTTAAAGATACGATATTTAATTTAACTAATTTATTACCATGTTAAATTAAATTGGCGGCTCTCCGCCTCCAGGTGGCGGCCCCCCTGGCCCTCCGCCATCTGGAACTCCTGGAAGTCCGCCAGGCATTCCTCCATCTGGGGGTGGCGCACCCTCTGGGGACTCGCCTAATGGCTCCGGAATAGCCTTCTCTGGATCTAAAGTCATAAGTTCAGATAATCTCATTCCTTGTAATATGGCCTGTTCTTTTGCGGCTATTGCAAAATCTATAGACTCCTCTCTGAGCCTCATCTTTTCCTCTTCATAACTGAGACCAAGGCTTCTACATACAGTTTGTAATGAAACCTGCTTATTTCCAACAAAATTGGATAGATTTTGTACGTAATCTCCCATATCATAAAGATTCATATGATTGAAATCGATCGAAGGAACCTGAAGTCTCTTCTCCCCATCTTCGTATTCAAAAAAGTCTTGAATTTCACAAATTGGTGCAAATATTTTTATCTCAAGCCATTTCTTTATCATATTTCTAAATATATCATATCTTTGCCTTAAGACCTCAAGCCCAACAGAGGAGCTTGCATATGTGGCACCCTCTTGATCCATAAGGGCCTTTGGAACCATCAGTCCAGAATATAAGTTTTCAGTTATATGAGTTACATCTCCAGCTATATCCAGGACTCCGCCACCATACCCAACTCTTTCTATAGTTACTCCAGCATGAGTTACAAGCTTAAAGTCTTTATCGTATTGAGCTTCTTCGAGTATGTTTTTAAAGGACTCAAGATCTGCTTGTGATGGTCTATAGTCACCATCTGCACCAAGCTTTACTAATGTCATTGGATTTATCATTCCGTCTGCCTGTGCAAACTTTGACTCTCTTAGCTTGTCATACAGCATAAGATCTTTGTATACAGAGACAATAACAGACGTTCCGCGTATGTCATATGGCGAACTCAAGAGCTTTAAATGAGATGCATTAAAATTATCCAAAGGTATATTCTGACCCTTTCTTACAAAGTCTATAATATGTCCGGGAATTCTCTTTCTCATGGCCATATCAGCTGGAGATGTTGAGTTTATTATTCTTTTAAGACCTGCATCTGGCCTTAATGAAACCAGATGATCATCTCCGATTACAGATTTTTTTACATGAACATAATCTGGATTTAATATCGTTATTCTTTTCCAAGTTCCATTTGACTTATCAAGTTCTGCATATGGAAAGGCCTCTCCCATCTTCCAAAATTCCAATGCAACCCCATATACTATAGAGTAAAGATCTATTTTTTCGGACATCTCCTGAAAAAACCTTTGTACCTTTTTGCTTTTGCATGATATATTTATTTTGCTTATTGGAAACGAAGCATGCAAGTTAATCGCATTTCTAACTATCGGATGCGTATCGTAGAATATTCTATTCCACGCATTCATAGTAACCCTATCTCTCGGAAGGTTTAAGTTGGCTAACTGAAAAAGTGGAGAATAAATATCTGGAGCCATTCTTTCAGTAGTCTGAGAAGATGTTGGGCCAACCATGGGAGATACTATCGAGCCTCTTTTTGCAAAATTTGGACTGTGAGCTATTGCTGCCTTGGACAGTTCTGTCGTAGATGCACCCCCCATTGTTTTCTCAAGAGCATCTGATATTGCAGATCTCCTCATTTCGGATACACTTTCGCTGGTAGCTTTTGATATTTTATTTATATTATCTGGTCTAGAAACTCTTCTGCTCATACTAACCTCTTATCTTATTTTTGGTGCGCGAGCCAAAGTACCTATTGGATATTGGGACTGCGTCTTCATTCCAGGCCTAATAGAGAAACCCTTTGTTAGGTCAAATTTATAAGCCATATATGCATACATAAGTGCCATAAGGCCATCATTTGGTATAGAGCCTTTTGTATATGTCTTTATTGGTTGACCACCCGATATTCTTATTTTTGCATCCATAGAAGTACAGTGATCTATCAGCCACTCTATGTACTCATAGCTTTTCCATGGAAATCTTATTTTTCCTTTTTTCATCATATCGAAAACCTCTTCAACCATCAAGTCTTTATTATACGATATAATTTGCTCATCCTCTCTATATTTAATTGGTTTTAGCAGGCTTCCACTTCCCTGTGCTCCTAAAAATCTTTCTCCGAACTCAAGTTGTAAATCATGAACAACATCTTGCCCAAAGAACCAGTCTGATACAGCTCTATTTACACCAAACCTTCTGTACAACTCTCGCATAGTTTCCTTTTTATAGCTAAAGTCCTTTTTAGTTAACTTGTGTGCATGCTCTATTAGCAATTCTCCATCATTTCCAACGGACAATATTACTGCACAAGAAAACGATTGCCCGCCTATGTCAGACTTGCTGTCTGTTTTTCCACCCCAGTCAACTCCAAGGTAAGTGACCTTGTCTCTTGGGTTTATTCTTTTTGAAAAATACCTATCTGCATCTCTACATTTGTTGTATATCTCTTCTTTTGTAATTGGAACATCATATCCGGAATAAAACTCTCCCACAACCTCGTTTTGCCATATTCTTTCTGTTTGTGCCGGATTATTTTCTGGCATTAGATTTAATATATTTTCTTTAGAAAAATATGGAATATATAGCTGATTTATATGAAAACCGGTCATCTTGCAATCTTCAGATGGCCTAGAAGAGACCCACTTTCCAAGCTCTATCGCGTCAATCTTGTGCTGCTCATGACCACACAGGGGGCACTTTACAGTATATCCCTCAACCCATATTTCTTTCCACCTGTCATCATCAGGAAGATAAAATGGATAAGTTTGATGACAATTTTCACATCCCAGATGATAGTATTGTTGATCAGAAATCTCCCAAAGCTTTGAGAAGTAACTCCCTCTTTCTTTTGGCGTACCAAAATAAACCTGAACACCCTGCCCTATTGGACCATATTTTGCAGCAGTTAGTGTTTTTGTCGCATTTCCAATGGCATGACCCATCATATCCTGAACCTCATCAAAAAAGGCTATATCTACAGACATACCTCTTATTCTATCACCATCAGAACCAAGACTGTCTATCCATAATGTTCCGTCATTGAACTGCTTCATTGTTAGGTTATCTACAGCATTTGGAGTTTTTAGCTTATTTTTATTTATTGCATCATCTTTAGCCGTTCTAATAAGTCCTTCAAGCTTGTCTTGTGAAAATTTCTTAACTTGAGCTAATGCAGGAAATAGATGAAGAACTCTTGGCCCTGGAGATTTAAACATACCGCTATTTGTAAAATAAAGGTCTAGGGCTCCCGCCATAACCGTTGCACCAACCTGACGACCCTTTTTGATTACTACAGGCTTTCCGTTTCTTTTTGTTGCCTGTAATGCTATATATCTATATATATCAGACATAAAGCTCCAGCCATTTCCTTTTATTTGAAATGTTGAGCCATCTAAGGTCAGATTATTTTGAACAAAATTAGGCGGATCAAAGTTTAAAAAATCTAACTTTAATGATTCAAATATTTGCCTTTCTTTTTGAGAAGATTTCATTTTCCATCGTTACTCTGCGCCTACAAGACCGTGTTGATAGTAGTCCGCTGTATCATCAAACATTGATTCAGAAGAACTTATGGGCTCTTGTGGAACATATTCTAGCTTTACAGAAATAGACCCTCCTGTTGATACGGCATTAGATATAAAGTCTTTTAGCTTTGACATATCATTTATATTCTCAAGACCATGGCTTTTTTCCTTTCTGCATCTATCAAGAATTACTGGCTCATCTAAATGTGGCTCGCCCTTTACGGTGTCCTGTATGTATTTTAAGAGCTCTACAATGCTGTCTATTTTTTCTTTTCTAGACTTTTTATGGCCATGACCTGTCCCACACTCACACGACTTTCCGGTACTGCACGGACCACATTTATTTCCACCATCCTTTTCTGCGCCACAACTAGACGCCTCTTTGTTTAGAGCAGATGTTTTTATCTCACTGTTACCGTCTATATCTTTTATAAGATCAAACCCAACTCTGTTTCTTATGTCGGCCATTTTTTCATCTATTGTAGAAAACTTTTCACTTCTACTTTTAAAGATAGATTTGAGATTGCTAAGGAAGTCAGCATTTTTTTCTAAATCATTTCCGAAGTCATTAACCCAATCAACAGTTGTGTTATATTCTTCATTTATATTTTGCCTTGTTACTTTCATGTTATCCTCTTAGTCTTATCGTAAGTTCCCTATCCATGTTGGTTAGCGCCTGCTCTGCTGACGCTGACGCCGACGCCGCTGATGCCTCGGACTATCACTAAACCATGCATCCATTGCAGACAAAGCAGCTTCTGCTTTCTCTACAGTTGATGCAGCTGCAGACTTAATATCATTAGGAAGATTACTTTCTTCAATTTTAGGACCGTGGTCCAACAGCCTTGTTAATCCACTCATCGCCGTAATAATATTATCTGTCGTATCTATAGATAGATTTTCTGGGGCACCCATCCCTCTGGAATGCGGACGGCCTCCAAACATTATAATTGGAGTCCAGCTTGAAAAAATAGATACTGGGTTCATTGTCGCTAGCCGGGGATTAGACGACTCTCTTGGATCCCCTCCAAGAGCTTGTATTATCTCATTAAAAGCTCCTCTGCCTATCATGTTGAACGCACTAGTATATGCCTGTGTTCGACTATCTCTAAGCGCTTGCCTCTCTTCGTCAGTTCCATCTCTTTGAATCCTGCTGCGCTCCTCCCTAGAGGGCAAATTGGAATCGAGATTAAGATTGTTAATTCCCCTCATGATGGCTGAGCCATTCTGAGCATGTACTCTGTTATACTCTTGCAAAGCTCTTGAGGCTTGCACTCCCATTGGGGATGCAGCCCTAGCTCTTATCCATTTGTCATCTACATGTCTGGGCAACGACTCCATAGCCGCGTAGATCGACGGGTGAGTGTAGATGCCCTGTGACTGTTGAGATTTTTTTATTATGCCATCTAAATAGTCGGCCTCTTTTGTGTAGCCCCTACTGTCCAAATGATTTGCTAAGCTTATTAGTTCTTTAATCATTTTATAATTTCTACCCAAAATAATTTGTTACAAAGTCAACTTCAAGATTTTCTTCTCCGCCAATAGAGCCACGATCTTTAAATATATGAAAGCCCATATCCATTACAAGCTGCATTAAAGCAAGCTCCTCTCTCTCCTCAAGCTTATACTTCTTCTTTAAAAAGTCATAGACATCCTCAAAGGGCCTTCCTGCTGATACAACTGAGTTAATCAAAATGCCGGCCAATGCTCTTTCGAATGGTGTCGCAACAACTTGGATGCCAGGAGTTGTAGCTTCTTTCTTTAATTCAGAAGTTTTATTTGTAGATGATTCTTTTTTCATCTTCTTAAGTTTATTGATGTGGTTTTTCAAAACAACAATATCTTTTAGTATCTGAACACGAACGCCCTCAATTGTTCCAGGGTCCAGGACATCATCTGTATCCATCTTCAAAGCTTTAGATATTTGAGAGTTAACCCTGTCTAAATAATTTGAAGCTCTTTCGCATCCAGTTATGGAAGTTCCGTCATGCTCTGGTATTCCCGTAGGGTAAGCCTCTCCAAGCCATCCCATAAACTTGGAAACATCACTATCATTGGCCCAATCCCTTTCCTTCTCTTCTTCCTTGAATTCTTCGGACTTCCTTCTTGTTCCAGGTATATAATCACCTTCATCAAATTCAACTGAAATCATATCTTCTTCATCAAATTCAGAGCCCAGGTCCTTTAGCGCCTTTGATATATCTTCTGCAGACTCCTCTAGGAACTCAGATATAGGCTCCATTTGCTGCTCATGATCACTAGAATAGGAAGTGTGAGCTGGCTCCTCCATGAAATTTACATCTTCAAGGTAGCTTACTGGTTCTGCATAAGCAACTTTTGTGTTATTATTTGGCTTCATCTTTATTCTCCAATATATTTTTAATTAGACCTAGATAACTTTTTTTAGCTATAGAGTTTGGAATTAATCTGTTTTGATTATCTGAGTAATAATCAAAAGAATCTACTTCTGCACTAAACGTAGACTCTGTGGATGGGCTCCATACATGCGGATAATCAATTCCAGAATTCAAACCTTCTAGTCCAGATGCCATCGGAATACCCCTTGTGTTAAAAGAACAATTTACACAACCGCTATCTTCAAAAATCTCACTTGCAAAAGCGCAATTGGATGAGTCTATCATAATAGCCGAAACTAAACTTTTATTATTATACTTAATAGAACTATATTTTTCTTCTCTGTCCAGCTCTTCAACCGGGACCATATTAGATATAGAGCTGCCTGCATTTTTGCATGCAAATGGAATCTCTAATCCAAATGGACATTGTTTTGAAGCGCTCTTCCCTCTAATCATGATTTATAAAATCCTAAAAGTATTCAATTATCATAAAAATATTAGTAATTAGTACTAATGATTAAATTATTTATTTTTATTTTAAAACCTTAATCAAGCAATTGAGCTATCTAAATAATCAATAACAAGCTTGTTTTTTATTATATACTCCTTAAAATCCCCAGTCATGGGAATCATTCCAAGTATATCCATATCTTTCAAGGCTTTTATTGTTTCATCTGAATTGTATTTCATAGACATTGATATTTCAGAAGATATATAACCATCTTTTACAGAGGATGATGATAGTATGTGCTTATTATTCTTTACATACTGCTTTATATCTTCGTCTATCGAGAAGCCAAATTTTGTAGAAAACCTTATAGCTCTAAAAACCCTTCTTGGATCATCTAATAATGTTATCTCTGGAGGGAGGATGGTTGTTATTTTTTTATCCTCAATATCCTTAAGAGACCTGTCCAAAATGTCAACAATCTCTCCAGTTCTAATATTTTGGTGCAAAGCATTTATAGTAAAATCTCTACTATATATCTCAAGAGCCTTTTCTTCTATTTCTGGAAATGCTGGGCACAAATACTCAGTACATTGTTCTGATTTTAAAAAATCAATAACGTTTTTAGATATATAATTACTTGAAAAGTCAACATTAAAATTTTTTAAAAAAACTGTAACGTGTCTATCATCAAATATTCTAAACCTTAAGTCGTTTCTTGATGCAAATAATATTGCCAGTCTCATTGAATCTGAGCTATTCGTTGTCATGTCAAGATCAACCGCACGGGAAGAAATTCCGGAACTTGAGCCTCCTATCGTTGCAGACCCAAATATGGAATAATCTCTTGGAACCCCCCCAACAATATAGGGCATTTCCATTAGATAGTATTTTGATAATGAATATAGTTCACTAAAAATATTTTTTAGCTCCGAATTCATCGACTAAACCCCCTGACTATACCTGTCCTAGCTCTTGACCCTCTGGCTGTACCGTCTCTTCAACCGCAGCACCTTCGGGCTGCTCCTCTGCAGCATCATCTTGCCCTGCCATTTCAACCAGCTTGTTGCTACTTGAAATCATTCCTAACATTTTAGAAACCCTTGTTAGTGCATATCCGTATGAATCAATTAATTTTGCCTGAGATTCTGCAAGCTCCGGAAACATAGATGCAATACCAAGCTTATCTAGCATGATATCAAATTCGGCCAAAAGTCTAATCACTCTTCTGTCTGCAAGCATACCCGCAACCTCTTCAAGCTTCGTAGATGCATCGGTGAGATTTATATTTCCTGCAAGCTGCTCATACTCTCCGCTTGCAGGGCCAGGTATTGGCTTTATGTCCCTTATGTCTGCCGGCTCAGGCTCAGGCTCTTCTTGTTGTTCGGCAGCTGCCGCAGGAGCTTCAGGCTCTGGTGCTGGAGCAGCCGCAGCTTGCTGTGGAGGAGCCCCTGCTGTATCAACATCAGGCGGAACATCTTGTGCAAACTTCCTAAGTATATCTGCCCCTTCAGAAAATCCTCTTTTTTCAAACTTATTTGCAGTTCTTATTGCAAGATCTGATGCAGTGACAGACATCCTAACTCTATTTACATGCTTACTGAGCGTATGTAGATCATCTGCCAAAGATTCATAAGTCTCTGGGTCTACATATTCTTCGCTACCTCTAAGTAGTCTATCAATACGTCTAAGAGCGGCATTAAACTGTCCCTTCCATTTTTTGTAATTTTCCTTTAAGGCCATTGAAGTTCCAGAGATTTCTGCTATCTGATCATGATCTATTGTTGGCGTGTCATGATATAATCCTGAAATTAACTCAACCGGCATATTTGCTTTTTTTTTCATATCTACCTCTTCCAAGCTGTATTTTTTATGCTCTCCAGATTTATAATATTCAATCCATTTTTTAAAACTGAAAGACTCCTTATCTGATTCCAAAAAGCCAGAGTAGTAATCAACTGCATTTAAATATGACATATCTCCAGAGTTTACTGCGCTATAAACCTTATGAACTAGATCAGCCCATTTATTTAAATCATATTCTTCCCCAAGACCTTCATTTGGTATGGCAAAAACAGATGGATATGCTTTTTTATTTATCATTTCCTTTTCCAGTATAGATTTAAATATAAAGTAATAACAATCATTACTATTTTTAATATTAGCACCTCTTGATTTTTTTACGATATCTCCGATATAGTCATGACCTCTTTTAAACCCAAGGTGGTCTAGAAAGTCTATGGCTGTTTTTGCTATAACTAAATCTTTTTCACTATTAACAGATGATCTGGTTTTTATTTCTGATTCCTCTATGTATAAATCCAAAAAGTCATCTGAAGCGCCAGAAAGTCTAGAGGCGTTTTTTAAAAAAAAATTATTTATTTTATTATTATTTTTCAAAATGAAATTCCTACTTTTCATCCTCAAGAACTTTTATGCCTTTATTTAGTCTTTTTATTTTTCTAATCCATAAAGATTTGTTAGACTCATCAATGTTAGAACTAGAAGATTTGACTTCATCCATAATATACTTTAGATATGTTCTAATGTGACTAAGAGGAACTTCTTCGTCATCTTTATATAGATCTAAATTTTGCCTAACCCAGTTTATAAAACCAAGCGGCTCATCTGGATTTCTTAGCTTATCTAGATTTTCTATTTTTAATATTAAATTTTCATCAGACATCTATCACCTCATTGTAGTCTATCGAGTCGACATCTATTTTTTGTATTTTATCATTTACTCTATCGAGAAAAACTGGTATTAGCTCTGGCTGTATATCTTGAAGAATTTCACAAACAGAGTCCTTTAGAATTGAAACTTGTGTATTAATAACATTAAAATTAATATTATGCTCAATCTTTTTATCTGCAACACCTTCTATGTACTTTTTCCAATCTTGCATTAGAGATTTTAACGTATTTATATATTCAAGAAACATTTTATCTTCTTTTATTGAGCCACCCTGCTGTAATAAATTATAGTAAAACTCAATCCTAGAGGTTACAAGCTTATCCATCTCAAGAAGCCTTCTTGTTACGTCCAGCTCTGCAGATGCTATTTCGTCTATTTTTTCCTGATATGCAGATGATGCTTCAATCACCATCTTTTGCTCCAAGGCATCATCCTGTTTCTGAACCTCCGCCCTCCTATTTTTTATATCATCAAGAACGTCGCCTTTTAAGTTTAGATTTTCGGCTCTAAATTTCTGAAGAGTCATATATGATATTTGAAGTCTCTTTGACCTTGGGTGTTTCTTCTTTATCCACCTCTCGACTTCCTTTACAGACTCTCCATTAAGAAGCATTTTTATTATCTCTTCTTTGTCTGGATGTCTCAAAACCTTGTTATTCATAATTTCTCCAAAAAATAAAAACGCTACTATAATATTACTTAATAGTAGCGAAGTTTATATATTTTTAAAATTTTATACTTGGCAATGGCCTATAAATAATATTATATACATTGATAAAAAAAACAATATTGTGCCCCAAGGGTATTTCATTCATCAGTCCCCAAGAAGCCCCTTCCGCTTCCACTTTTTTTTGATTGAGCGTCTATCGAGGCCTTCTCTTCTTTGAGGGCTCTAAGGGCTTCGTCACCGCCGAGCTCTTGAAATACCAATTCCATAGTTTCATATGCTTGACGCCTACCGCCAAATGGGCCTTTTCGACTTATACTTCTTAGCAACTCTATTGCATATCTGACTGCACGATTATAATCATTGTTCATTTTTTAATCTGTGAGTCTGTAATTAAGCCTCTCAAGCATCATGACCTTTTCTTCAAGAGTCGATATGCGCTCTTCTAATGTCAAAGGTCCATCATCTTCGAACCAAGATTTTTCCTCTGGTCTAAGTCCAGCGTCTGGCGGCTCTGCATCGCTATCTGGCTCAAACATTATGGCGTCACCACTGTCCATGTTTAAAAGCTCCCTTACAAGTGGGCTTTGCCTGTTCATGCCTCTAAACACCTCTGCAACTTGCTCTGGTGGTAGCCCCTCTGGATCATAGGGGATGCCCTCTCGTTGAGCATACAGCTTGTATAATAATTCAAGATCTTGATCGTTTAGAACATCTTCTTTGCGTCTACTATTTGCTTTTTTTTTTATTAAGTTATCAAGATAATCAGCCTCTTTGTATAGGCCGACTGAATCAAGGTGACTGGCCAATCCTATCATGTGGCTTTGTAGAGCTACATGTCCACCTGGAAATTCCTCTCCTGACTCTGTCTTAAATCCATCATTATAATCATACATCCTGTTGGTATACGGATCTTGCCAAACACCGTCAGAAACTCTTCTTGCCTGAACTCCAATTCTATCTGGAGAATACCTTGTAGACAGAGACCTAGTCGTATTCATTTCGATTAGCTCGGAATCTTCATGCTGTGGATTTACCCCATAAAGCCTTGATACCTCAGAGCCATCACTTGGCGTTTGACCTGGAGATGGGGATGATGGAACGCCACGCATCGTGTGGTACTGATCTCTAGTTGGATAGCCTCTATTTTCAGATCTAAAGTGCTGAAGTATCCCATGCTGCTCTTCTTGCGCATTTTTCTTAAAGCTGCAATAATCTAAATATCCAACTCTAGATAGTCTTCTGCTCTTTCTATTTTCTGAATCAAAGCCTTTTTTTAAAGTATCTGAAAATCTAGACATCTAAAACTCCTATGTTAATACTATATTATAGGATGAAATTCCAGATCCAGAATCTTTTAAGTTATCTGATTTGGCACCTCTTCTTCTGAGATAAAGATTCCCATTTTCATCAAAATCAAGCTTGCTTAATGATACGCCAAACCTTGGAGAGTAAAGCTCAACTGATGTTGGAAGAGTTATCAGGTCACCTCTGTTTACTGCAGACTTAATCATCTTGTCCCTTTCTCCATTTTTAGAAGAAGCTTTTAGAAGATCTGTAAATTTATCAAGAGCTGCCTTATATCTTTCTGTATCAAACTTATTACTAATTGTAATTAAGGCCTCTTCAGACATTCCATAATCATTACTAGATACACCATCGATTACTCTATCCATTAATTCATGATAAGACATATTGTCTATAGAGCCCGCATCTCTAGATGATGCAGTACTAGGCTTAAGGCTATCGTTTTTAATTATATTGTTTATATTTTTTGAATTAAACTTATAAAGCTTTGAGCTATGCTCAAAAGTACTCGGCAAGATTGCAGAACCGTTTTGTATTTCAATCGGAATCAAAATCTCTTGATTTCCAGATGCAGTTTTTATGCTAGCAGAGTATACGATATCAGACTGTGTAGAGTGTGAAACTCTAACCTGCGGATTGAAAAGACCTAGTGATTTTAATTCAGCAGAAACAACGTTTCTGCCCATATCAATTTCTCTTTTATTAAATTTTGATGCGGCAGTAACAAGATGTGTTTCAAGGTCGGCCATATCATTTAAGCTAGATGGCAAAACAGCCGGCTCTGTTCTTAAGAACTCAAGGCTCCTCTCTGATGAGAATTTATGCACAGAGTTTTTAGAAACTTGATTTTCTGCGTTTTTAATATATACAGTTAAATTCTTTTTATTTAGCTCTTCTACAGAGCTTCCATCTATGAAGCTATCTGGAAAGCTAGGTATCCCTCCGGACACCTTAACCGGAATCTTTACATCAACCTTTGTAAAGCTTGGAGTGTCAAAAGATGCTATGCATAATATATAGTGATCATTTCCGTCCAAAGCCTTCACGTTATACGGATAGTGTTCCATTGAATTTAGCTGCGCTTTTGCAAACTTCTCAGCCTTACTTCCTACTCCATTATTAAATGGGCCAAAAGAAGGCTTTCCATCTAAAGAAAATAAAGTTGAAAATGATTCAGCCAAAGCATGCTTTTCATGCATGGGCTCTAGAGCCACTTCGTAACGGTCTCTATTTTTTGAATAATCTGCTGTATTTTTATTTGTAGCACCATAGCTATCAAGGAGAAATCCTCCTAGTGCTTGCTTGAATACACTGCGATTTCCAGATAGACCATATAAGCTATTATAAATTTCAGTTATTTCTTTCTGCGTTATAAATTCTTGCTTCTTAGAAACTTTTTGTATTACATCTCTCGCATTGCAAACTAAAATATCAGAAGAATTTTTATCTGCAACTTTGTTAAACTCGCTTAAAACTTCAGAAATTTTATATCTCGTACCATTATTAAGCCTATCTAGCATTTTGCTGGCTTCTGACGCTATTTTAAAAATATTATCCATTCTTTTAGTTCATCCCTTTTTAAAGAAACTTTTTTAACTCTGGAAATGTATTATACAAAGCTTCTACTTTAGCTTTTGGTTGAAGTTTGATTATATCTTTAACCGCATCGCTATCTTTTTTTATAACATCTAGCAGAGCAGACTTAAAAGTCATAATGCTATCTTTGTTAAAACTATACTCACTTGAAGACAATAGAGCAACAGGAACGTTTTTATATGCCAAAGTAATATTAGACTTAGAGTGGTCACTAACTGCCGTCCAGTCTCCTATCGAGCCTTTGTGGTTCTCTGTGTTGGGACTCCTAATAAGATACCTCTCGCCATCGTGATCTTCCATTTTCCAGAGGCTTTCGTATGGATCATTATCAACTTTAAAATGATCAAATGCAACCTTTTTTATTAGGATATCTTCAGAGTATTTAATTTTATTTTTTGATGCTAAACTTTTGTTCTTTTTTTCAAAAAAATCTACAAGCGCTTTATCTATTGACATTTCTTATGGTGCTCCTACAAAATTTGTTTTATTTATTAATAGAAAATAAATTGCACACGAGCTTAAACTTCTAGTTAGTTATTATTTAATTAGTATATTTAAACACTTCTTATTTCTTCTATTTTTTTTAATATATCCTGAATGTTTGAGTTGGATGAACATATTTTTTTTAATTTTTTTACGATTCCCCCATATCTCTTTTTATTATTTTTATAATCTATATTTCCATGCATGGCTTTATGCACCGCAGACTGTGTTATTCCAAGGTGTTCGGCTATTTCATTCTGAGTCTTTCCCATTAGCCTCATGAACAATATTTTTTTTTGGTGTTCGGTTAGATAGTTTCCGTTTATTATAGAGTAGAGTTCATTTAAGAGATCCTCTCTTAACTCCTGTATTTCTTCAGAAAACTGATTATCAGATAGCACATTGCCTATAGACCTTTCTGTTGAAAAGTTGTTAAGCTTAGACTGATCAAATGATATTTCTACAATTTTATATTGATATAATTTGCTGTTTCCCATTTTTTTGTCTTTTAAAAATTTGGAACATAGTTTATAGAGTCCCTAAAGAATGTTTCTTTCGAATTATTATAATCAGAAAAATATTCGTCAATATCTTTATACTTATTTGGAAGATTTTTTAATCTAATTTTAACACCTTTATTAATATATTTATCATAAATCCTTTCTGATGATCTAATACCAGCACTATCATTATCTAAAATAAATATAATTTTATCACAATATCTAGATAATTTTAAAAAAT